>ERZ808267.268-NODE-268-length-18124-cov-3.299131_pt1 | contig 18124 bp, 13 predicted proteins | sample MGYA00521241_ERZ808267 | MGnify/ENA primary metagenome ERZ808267 (study PRJEB31516, sample SAMN03275592) | gut metagenome | biome: mammalia-associated habitat; material: feces | host: Papio cynocephalus | place: Kenya | collected 2012-07-19 ... | reverse complement strand
ACAATCCAGAATCATCCGCTAAAGCAACAATACCGCTTAATTTTGCAGCTTCTTTTGCTTTAATATAAGAATTTTCTTCAAATGTTGTTCCGTCTTCTATTGGATCAAATCCTTTTGCTGGCAACAAAAATTCAATATCAGTATCGCCTGCAATATCTTTGATTTCTTGTAATTTATGCGGATTGCCAGTTGCAAAAACTATTTTCATAGGTCAACCTTTCTAGTTTTAGGACGTTAAGTCGATAAGGCGATAAGTCGTTAAGTTCATTTCAATAAATAGTTTTAGTAAAATGCGACAATCTAGCTTTTATGTAAAGAACTTATCGTCTCAACGTCTTATTGACCTGCCGTCTTCTTATCTTTCTACTTTCCAAACCTTCTTTGTCTGTTATGAAATTCTTCAACTGCTTCTGCTAAAGATTTTTTATCAAATTCAGGCCAATACTGTTTTGTTACAAGGATTTCAGAGTATGCAATCTGCCACAAAAGATAATTTGAAACTCTTTTTTCGCCGCCTGTTCTGATTAACAAATCCGGGTCAGGAATTCCTTTTGTATATAGGTTTTCGGAAATTGTTTCTTCTGTAATATCTTCTGGATTAATTCCTTGTGCGACAATATTTTTTACTGCATGAAGAATTTCATCTCTTGCGCCGTAATTAAAAGCGATTTGAAGATGTACGCCTGTATTATTTTTTGTTGTTTCAACGGAATTGTTTAGAATTTTTTGAAGTTTCGGGCTGAGTTTTTTTGTGTCGCCGATAAAACTAATTACAACTCCTTCCGAGTGCATTTCTGCAAGCTCGTTGGTAAGAGTGATGGCAAGAAGTTCCATCAAAAAATCAACTTCTTCTTTTTTTCTGTTCCAGTTTTCTGTTGAAAAAGCGTAGACAGTTAAATATTTTATGCCAAAATCTTTGCAGGCACGAAGTGTTGCTTTGAGTGCATCTACACCTTTTTTGTGTCCCATTGCGGAAGGCAAATTCTTTTCTTTAGCCCAACGGCGGTTGCCATCCATAATTATTGCAATGTGTTGTAAATTTGTATCTTTTACTATTTCAGCTATTCTTGTCGTGTCCATGATTTTAATTATATTGTAAAAATATTAAAATAACAAGTCTTTAAGTCGATAAGGCGATAGGACGTTAAGTTCATTTCGTTAAACAGTCTGTACAAAATTTTATTAATGCAATTTGATGTAAAGAACTTTACGACTTATAGACTTAATGTCTTATAGTCTTCTTAATATTTTATTTACAAAAAACTATGTTCATGTGATAATTTTAGTGAAGCTACAAAATATAATAGCGATGTACACAATATAAAAAAGGAAAAACAAAAATGGCTAGAAAAACTCCATTGGAAAAAATCAGAAACATTGGTATTGCCGCTCACATCGATGCTGGTAAAACCACTACAACTGAACGTATTTTGTTTTACACAGGTAAAACTCATAAAATCGGTGAAACCCATGATGGCGCAGCCGTAACAGACTTTATGGAACAAGAAAAAGAACGTGGTATTACAATTCAATCAGCTGCCGTTACAGCTACTTGGAAAGGTCACCAAATCAACATTATCGATACTCCGGGTCACGTTGACTTTACAATCGAAGTTGAACGTTCTTTACGTGTATTAGACGGTGTTGTTGCTGTATTCTGTGCAGTAGGTGGTGTTCAATCTCAATCTGAAACAGTTTGGAGACAAGCTAACAGATACGAAGTTCCTCGTATGGTATTCGTAAACAAAATGGATAGAACAGGTGCTGACTTCTACAGAGTTGTTGACCAAATCAAAACAAGATTGGGTGCTAATGCAGTTCCTATTCAATTGCCTATCGGTAATGAAGACAAATTCAACGGTCTTATTGACTTGATGACAATGAGAGCCGAAATTTATACAAACGACTTAGGTACAGATATTAAAGAAGAAGATATTCCAGCTGATATGTTAGAAAAAGCTCAAGAATATCATGATGCTATGGTTGAAGCTATTGCATCTGAAGATGACGCTTTGATGGAAAAATACTTCGAAGATCCTGCATCTATTACAGTTGATGAATTGAAAGCTGTTTTGAGAAAAGCAGTTTGCGAAAACAAAATCGTTCCTGTAACTTGCGGTACTGCATTTAAAAACAAAGGTGTTCAACTTCTATTGAACGCAGTTGTTGATTATATGCCATCACCGGTTGATGTAAAAGCTATCGAAGGTGAATTGGAAGATGGAACAAAAACTGAAAGACATTCTTCTGATACAGAACCATTCTCAGCTTTGGCATTCAAAGTTATGACTGACCCTTATGTTGGTCGTTTGACATTCTTAAGAGTTTATTCTGGCGTAATCACTGCTGGTTCTTATGTTCTAAACGCTACAAACGGCAAAAAAGAACGTATCGCTCGTTTGGTTCGTATGTATGCTGACCAAAGACTTGAAGAACAAGAAGTTTACGCAGGTGACATCTGTGCAGCAGTTGGTTTGAAAGATACAACAACTGGTGATACTTTGTGTGATGAAAAAGCTCCAATTATCTTGGAAAGAATGACATTCCCTGAACCGGTTATTTCAGTTGCTATTGAACCAAAAACAAAAGCAGACCAAGACAAAATGGGTATTGCACTTCAAAAACTTGCTGAAGAAGATCCTTCATTCAGAGTTAAATCTGATACAGAAACTGGTCAAACAATCATTTCTGGTATGGGCGAACTTCACCTTGATATCATTGTTGACCGTATGTTGAGAGAATTTAAAGTTGAAGCTAACATCGGTAAACCGCAAGTTGCTTACAGAGAAACAATTCGTGGAAACGCTGATCAAGATTCTAAATTCATCCGTCAATCAGGTGGTAAAGGTCAATATGGTCACGTTAAAGTTAGAATTTCTCCAGCTGAAGAAAATGCCGGTTTTGTATTTGAAAACAAAATCGTTGGTGGTGCTATTCCTAAAGAATACATTGAACCTGCAAGAAAAGGTATGGAAGAAGCTCTTGAAGGTGGTATCCTAGCAGGATTCCCAATGATCGACGTTAAAGTTGAACTTTATGATGGATCTTATCACGAAGTTGACTCATCAGAAATGGCGTTCAAAATCGCTGGTTCTATGGCTATTAAAGATGGTTGCCGCAAAGCACAACCTTGTATCCTTGAACCAATGATGAAAGTAGAAATCGAAATTCCTGATGAATTTACAGGTACAATTATCGGAGACATCTCAAGAAGACGTGGTCGTGTTGAAGGTCAAGAACCTCAAGGTAACACAGGTAACGTAATTGTTAGAGCATTAGTTCCATTGGCAAATATGTTCGGTTACGCAACAGACTTGAGATCAAACACTCAAGGTCGTGGTACATTCTCAATGGAATTCCACAACTACGAACAAGTTCCTGCTAACGTTGAAAAAGAAATCATCGAAAAATCAGGAGCAAAAGCATAAGTTAAAATTAACTAAAGCTAAATATAATAAAAACGAGGTTTTCAATTTAGAAAGCCTCGTTTTTTAGTTTATTTTGAATAAATTTTTTATGCTACAATTTGCATATGGAAGAAAATAAAGGTCAATTAATAATTTATCAAAGTGAAGATGGACAAACTCAAGTTAGTGTAAAAATGCAGGATGAAACAGTTTGGCTTACTCAAGATGCAATGGCAAAGTTATTTGGTACTGCACCTCAAAATATTACTATGCACATTAAGAATGTGTATGCCGAAGCAGAACTAGATGAAAATTCAACTTGTAAGAATTTCTTACAAGTTCGAAAAGAGGGCAAGAGAACTGTTTCCAGAAATTTAGCTCATTATAATTTGGACATGATTATTGCTGTTGGTTATAGAATTAAATCTAAAGTTGCTACAAAATTCCGTATTTGGGCAACGAAGACATTAAAAGAATATATTACTAAAGGTTATGTACTTAATGAACAAATATTAAAAGAGAAACAAGAGCAAATAGAAACATTAAAATCTGCTTTAGGGATTATTGAAAGAGGTTTTAATGGCGAAATTAAAAATTTGGAGCAAGCACAACAATTAAATTCTCTAATGAAAGATTTTGCGTTAGGGCTAAATTTGCTTGATGATTTTGATCATAAAACACTTGACATAAAAGGCAAGACATTACGTGATGCGGTAAAAATTTCTACAGATGAATTTTTAAAAGTAATAAATAATATGAAATCTGATTTTGAATCTGATGTATTTGCAAATCCAAAAGATAATAGTTTTGATAGTTCGGTAAATCAAATTTATCAGACATTTGGTGGAAATGATTGTTATTCTACATTGGAAGAAAAAGCTGCAATGCTATTGTATTTTATTGTAAAAAACCACAGTTTTACTGACGGTAATAAGAGAATTGGTGCAAGTTGCTTCTTATTCTTTTTAGATAAAAATTATATGCTATATAAGAATGGAAAGCCAATTATAGATAATGGAACATTATTTGCGCTAACTTTATTAATTGCAGAGAGCAAACCGGAAGAAATGGAAACAGTAAAAAATGCTGTAATAAGTGTCTTAAACAGAAGTGTGTAAAAAAACAATACTAAAAAAGACTTATCATTTGATAAGTCTTTTAAAAAACTGGGGTGGAAGGACTCGAACCTCCGAAATGGCGGTACCAAAAACCGCTGCCTTACCACTTGGCGACACCCCATTACTGGGTACATCTCTATTATATATACTAAAATTTAATTGTCAAGAAATTCTCTGGAATTTCTTTAAATAATTCGTTCATATCTGTTCGAAGAATTTTGGATAGTTTGAAAATAACTAATGCACTCGGAATTATTACTCCTCGCTCAAGTTTCCCGACATAGTTTATACTCATGTCGAGTTTTTCTGCCAGCTGTTCTTGTGTTAGGTGTCGGCGCAATCTTTCTGCTCTTATATTTGAACCTAAAACGTATCCAAAATTATTTTCCATAAAATAATTTTATATTATTGACAATGTTCAGCAAAGAGATTATAATAACTGTAATATTTACTATAGTAAATATATAATATATTATTATAATCATTAAGAGGTTTGGTATGAAATTTAAAAATTTGAGTAATAAAAATTGTCACCCTGAACTAGTTTCGGCATTACATGGGCGTGAACCCCTCACCCGCATTTCTAATGCTCATATCCATTCGCAAAGAACTGCTCCCTCTCCCCGTTGGGGCGAGGGGAAAAAGGGAAATAGCTTAGCTGCTTCGCTTCTTAGCCGCCTAGCTGCATTTACTCTTGCGGAAGTTTTAATTACTCTTGGTATCATCGGTGTTGTTGCTGCAATGACTTTGCCTACTTTGATAATGAACCATAGAAAACAAGTGACAGTTAACAAGGTTAAAAAATTCTATACTGTAATGTCGCAGGCCACAAATTCAGCTATTGCGGAATATGGGTCAATGGAGAATTGGCAAGGTTTTACAAGTAGAGCAAATGGTCCGGAAATACAAAGTTGGTTTGATACTTATTTAAAACCGTATTTAAAGGTTATTGATGAGTTTGTTAAAACGGAAGAAGAAACAGGAAGGAGTTATTTAAATGTAATTCTGGCTGATGGATCTGTTATTAACATGACCAACTGGGCAGGCAGTTCTAAATCGGACGATAATGCAAACAATGTTTCTGATAATCATAATGGTTTAATTCATTTACGCTATCTTACTGACAAAAAACTTATTGATGATGAAGATAGTCGAATTGAGTGTGTAAATCAGTTTACTTTTTTGTTTTATAGCCCATTAAAAGACCAATATTTCTTTCAACCGTACACATATCAATCAAACACTCCTGAAAAATATAACAGAGAGTTTTTCATAAATCAGGTAAAAGGGGGCAATACGCAATATTGCGCTGCTATAATGATGTTTGATGGTTGGCAGATAAAAAGCGATTATCCTTTCCAAACTAAAGCGGATAAATAAACGGACTTTGTTCTTTAGCACGAACAATTTCTACATCATTATTGATAAGTTTTTCAAACACATTCAAAATCATTATTTCACTTTCAAAATGCCCAATATCAAAGACAACAATCGGGCTATCTAATGCAGTGTGAAATTTTAAATCCCCCGTAACAAGTGCATCTGCTCCATTTTCAAACGCTTCTTGAATAAATTCTGTTCCGCTACCAGCGCAAAATGCAATCTTTTTTAATTCGGAAATACCTTTATTATTAACGTATCTTAAATTAGGTGAAATTGTTTTAAGTTTATCAATAAAATCTTTCATTGAAATTTTGTGATTAATATATCTGACAAATCCTTCATTTGGAACTTCTCCTTGTTCAGGCAACTGCTCACTCTCCCTGTTGATGTGAGGAAAAATAGTTTCAATTAATGTATCCGTTGTTCCGCCTTGAGTTCTGTCCATGTTGGTGTGAGTGCAATAAATGTCAAGAGGTTTATCTGTCCCCTCTCCCACAACTGTAACACTCTCTAAAGCTCGTGGACAGTTGTTCCCTCTCCCTCTTAGGGGCGAGGGTGAAAAAGCTAATGGCACTGTGAACAACGGATGATGTGAAATTATCATGTCACAGTTTTGAGATTTTGCTTGTTTTACAACGTCATCTGTTACAGTCAAGCACAACATAACTTTTTTGATATCTGTATTTGATGTTTCCACAATCCAACCTGAGCAATCCCATTTTTCTGCCAGTTCAGGTGGTGCAAATTTTTCTATTCGTTTTGTTATTTCGTATTTATTCATTTATATAATTAAATATTTCTTTTGCGATTGTTTTTTTGTTTGCTCTTTCAAGTTTTTTCATTCCGCCGTTTTTATCTAATATCGTAACTTCATTAAAATCGCTTGAAAATCCGATATCTTTTCTTGAAATATCGTTTGCAATCAAGTAGTCGCAACCTTTTTTATTGATTTTTTCTTTTGCATTTTCTAACAAGTTTTCACTTTCTGCACAGAAACCTATTATAAGAGGTGATTTTTTATCTGCATTTGTTGAATGTTTTTTCAAGCATAATTCTTTCAAAATATCAGGATTTTTTACTAAAGTTAGAGTGATTTCGTTTTCAGATGTCTTTTTCATCTTTTGTGAAAATTTTTCTTTCACTCTATAATCCGCAACGGCTGCTGCCATAATTATGCAATCAGATGTATCAAATTCTTTTTCAACTGCATTTTTCATTTCTTGAGCGGATTTTACTTTTACAACATTGTATTTTCTTGTGACATCACAAGTTGTGATTAGAGTTACGTCTGCGCCCAGATTTTTGGCAGTGTCAGCAAGAGCCAATCCCATTTTGCCTGACGAGTAATTTGAAATATATCTTACTGGGTCAATTTCTTCAATTGTGCCACCTGATGTTATAACAATTTTTTTGCCGTTTAATCTTTTGCAATTTAGGACTTCTACGGTTTTGTCAAAGATTTTGTCTAGCGAACAAAGTCTGCCTTTGCCTTCGTAACCGCAAGCAAGATAGCCGCTTTCTGGTTCTAGGATTTCTACATTTAATTTGTTTAAATTCTGTTGAATAACTGGGTTTTCCCACATATTGCAATTCATTGCCGGAGCTAGGATTATCGGTTTTGTGAACGCACAAGCGATAGATGTTAAAAGGTTGTCGCAAACTCCCGTCGCTATTTTGGAGATAGTGTTTGCGGTTGCCGGTGCGATTACCATAATGTCTGCCCTATCAGCATAAGAAATATGTTCGGGTTTAAAATCTTTGTCCTCAAATTCTTCCACTGCAACAGGGTTTTTGCTCAAATTCTCGAGAGTTAATTTTGTCACAAAATTCAATGCGTTTGGGGTGCAAACGACCAAAACTTCTGCATTTGCTCGTTTGTACATTCTGATAAGTTCGCAAATCTTGTACGCTGCAATTCCGCCTGTTATACCGACAAGAACAGTTTTCCCGCTAAGCATTTTTATGCTCCTTTTCAATAATTTGTTTTAACTCGTTGATTGCTCGTTGCAAATCGTCATTTACGATTTTGTAGTCGAAAACTTCTGCTCTATCGAGTTCTTGTTTAACTTCATTCATGCGTTTTTGAATAGTCGCTTCGTCTTCTGTGTGGCGACCTCTCAAACGGTTTTCTAATGCTTCTAATGATGGCGGGCAAATGAAAATTAACACTGCTTCCGGCATTTGTTTTTTTACTTGTAATGCGCCTTTTGTGTCGATTTCAAGAATTACGTTTTTGCCTTCATCAAGACATTGTTTTATAAATTTTTTCTTTGTTCCATATCTGTTTCCGGCAAATTCTGCCCATTCAAGGAATTTTTCGTCATCAATACATTGTTGGAATTCGTCTTTTGATAAAAAGAAGTAGTTAATTCCGTCAACTTCACCTTCTCTTGGCAATCTTGTTGTGCAAGATACTGACAACATAAATTCGGGGTTGTTTTCTAAAAAACCTTTTAAAACTGTGCCTTTGCCGACACCGGATGAACCTGATATTACAAATAATTTTTTATTCATAGAAATATTATACAATGAACAAAAATTTCTGCATTAAAAAAGAACGGTTTTTACGCCGTTCTTTTTTATTTGACCCCTCTCCCGCATTTCTAATGTTCGCTATCGCTCACGAGAACTGCGACCTCTCCCTCGTAGAGGTGAGATTTCTAGGTTACGCTTTTTTAGCATCTTTTTTGTATTCGTCAATTGCAAGAATTGAACAAATAATCAAACAAATAATACCTGATGCTAACCAGAAGTAGATTGCGCCATCCCAGTTTTGGTTGCCGTTAGAACCTAATTTGTCAACAAGATAGCCTGTACCTGTTGCAGACAAGAAAGCTCCGATGTAGCCGAATGTTCCGGTAAAACCAGATGCTGCTGATGCAACTTTTTTAGAACTGCTTTCTACTGCGCAAAGTCCGCCAATCATCATTTGAGGTCCGTAAGTGAAAGCTCCTAACAAACCGATGATTACGTAGTTCAAGTTAGCGATTGTATTGAATTTCAAAGCAATAATTGCAAAAATTACACCGATTAAATAAATTAAGTTAACAGGCGCTCTTTTGCCTTTGAATAATTTATCTGAAATCAAGCCTGCGCAAACAGTTCCGCAAATACCAACAAGAGGTAATGATGCAATCATGTTTGTTGCGTCTTGAAGTTCAATGTTTTTAGCGTTTTTCAAATACATAATCATCCAGTCTTCTGCACCAAATCTGATTATGTAAACGAATACATAAGCAATTGCAAGTAACCAAAGAGTTTTGTTGCAAAGTACGTATTTTTTGAAAATTTGAACATAAGACATATCGTCTTCTGCTTTTTGTTCTTCTGCTGATTTTTCTTTAACAGGTTCTTCTCTGTAAACTTCTACATCAGGCAAACCTAAAGATTGCGGTCTATCTCTTAGTCTTTCAAACAACCACAAAGCAGTGATAACTGCTAATGTACCCGGAACTAAGAAAGCTGCTCTCCATCCGAAATGAGCTGCAATGTGACCTGCCAAAATAAAGCTTAAAAATGTACCTGTTTGGTGAGAACAAGACCACAATGACCATTTAGTACCACGTTCAGAGTTTGAGTACCAATAAGTCAAACTTTTTGCAACTGCCGGAAAACCAGCTGATTGGAACCATCCGCTTACGCCCCATAAAAATGCTAATACCCACAATAAAACCATTGCAGTCATTTTAGGATCAAGTCCTAACATATTAACAAAGTTTGGTGCAAGTGCAAATAAAATGTTTGCAAGTGCGGTCATTAACAACGCTGTCGGGAAGAATTTTCTAACGTCTGAACCGTCAGCCAAAACGCCGTTTACAAATTTACCGATACCATATGTCAAATATAATGAGCTACCTAACAAACCTAATTCTGTTGCAGAATAGCCAAATTCATCCATAATTCCAGGTAATGCTACTGCGATGTTCTTTTTACACAAATAAAAAATTGTGTAACCGATAAAGCAAGCATAAAATATTCTCAACCTCCAATGAGAATACATACTTTTAACCTGTTCCGGATCTTGAATAGTCTCTTTTACCGGAGGTTCTTTAAAAAATTGTGCGAATTTTTCTAACATATCCTTTTCCTATTTTCTACTATTTTCCTGCTTTTATAACTTGTATATTTCTTGTTTCGTTGATTTCATGACGGGCGCATTTGATAAGTTCTCTCTTTTCTTCATCAAGTCTGCATCCGCCAACCAATCTGTCAATAAATCCTGTATTAAGTTTAACAGCTTTGTCAAAAGCTCCGACTTCTTCCAAAACATCTTTGATTTGGTGCAAATCGTAACCAAAAGATTGTTTTGAATTGTAAACAAGGGTTTCACCTGTTTGAGAAATGATAGGTTCGCCACCTTGTTCAAAATATAACTTAAATACTGATTTCAAATCCTGCAATTCAGATTGCAAAGTTGTGACAGTTTGTTGTATTCTCAAAAATCTTTCAAATAAGTATTCAACATTATCAAGTTGTTTAACTTCCCAATCGTATTTTTGGAAATATAATTTTTTTAGTTTTGGATAAGCCAAAGCCAATCCCATTGTATCTGCCATTGCACGGTGGTGGTTTTTAAGTTCGACATGAAATCTTTCAGTCAACGCATCCAATCCGTGAGAGAACAAATCTGGATAAACCTCTTTAAACATTTGTTGAGAGTCAATTCGAGGATTTGTCAATTCTTTGCCTGTAGTTCTAAGACTAGCTTCGTTTAAGAACGAGTAGTCAAAAATACAGTTGTGTGCAACAATCGGATAATCTCCGATAAATTCCAAAATTTTTGGCATCGCTTCTGCTTCTGTTGGGGCATCTGCAACCATATCAGGGGTAATTCCGTGTATTGCAATACTGGATTTTCTAATATGTTGTTCAGGATTAATCAAAGTTTGAAACTCATCTTTAATCTTTCCGTTTTCAAGCCTAACAGCGGCAAACTCAACCATCTTCTCTTTTGTATAATCTAATCCCGTCGTCTCTGTATCAAGAACGATTTCTATTACTTTTTTTCTTGCCATATTCCTATCCTATAGAGTTCTAGTTAGATGATAGCACAAAAATAAATTATGTGGTAGGATTACAAGTGAAAAGTGAATAGTGAATAGTGAGAGGTGAATGGTTCTTTACATTCGCTTCGCTCAAAAGGATATTTTAGAATTATAGCTTCTGTATTGGGCTATTTACAATTCACCACTCACCACTCACTTCTACAAAAAGGAGACCAACCATGTCAAATACAATAGAAATAAATGATGCAAATTTTGAACAAGAAGTTTTAAATTCTGAACAACCTGTAGTTGTTGATTTTTGGGCATCTTGGTGCGGGCCTTGCAGAAAACTTAGTCCTGTATTGGATGAAGTTGCAACTGAATTTGCAGGAAAAGTTAAGTTTGTAAAAATTAATACAGATGAAAATATTAAGACTGCGCAAGATTATTCAATAAGCGGTTTGCCTAGTTTGCTTGTTTTCAAAAATGGAAAAGCGTTAGAAAGACTAGTTGGGCTTATGCCTAAATCTACAATTATTACGAATATTGAGAAACATTTGTAAGTTAGTGAAAAGTGAGAAGTGAAACGTGAAAAGACCGTTACAGGTGCTATCGCACCAAAACCAATTACCGAGCAAAGCGAGCGAAAAGAACTTCTCACTTTTCACTTCTCACTTTTTTAAAATGTAAACTTTTATTAACAAATTCCAAAATAAATTAAAGAATACTTGTAAAATGCCCGTTAACCTAATTAAGGAAAAGGGTCATTATGCAAGTAAACAGTCAACCAAATAAATTTAAAATATTTCAAGACTATTATTTGACCGTGAATGGCGAATTAATTAGCTATTCTGAGGCATTACGCCTATATGCACAATTGGATGATGACACAAAATTAGATTTTGAAAAATTCTACAAAGATGAAACAGGTTATGAAATCATTGTAGCAGGTGGTTACAACTTAGATGTAAGAAATCTTGAAAACACAAAGATTTTAAAAAAAGCAAGTATTAATACAAAATACACTATTGAAGCTTACGCAAAAAAAGCAGGCAAAATCCTTGACCCTCAATGGTCAGGTTATTCTGCTAAAGAAATTATGCAAATGGTTAACAATGGTGTAAATATTCCTCAAGATATAGTTGACCTTGCAAATACAATTTTACAAACATCAGGTGCAAACGTTGAAAGCACTGATGACACTACTGATGAAGGAGATGATACAACAGAAAAAGAACCTTATTTAGACCTTATTCCTAAAGCTAAAAAGAAAATCGAAAAATGTAATGACACTACTGAAAAAATTAATGACAAAGTAGAAGACCTTTTACCTGAAAAACAAAAACGTGAAAGTAAATTATTTGGCAAAGTTAAAGATCAAAAGAAAGCTCTAAAAGAGTACGAAGAACAACTTAGAGAATGGAGAACTTTACAAAACAAAGTTAACAATGGCGAAGCATTATCAGATACAGAAGCTAAAAAATATGCTCAACTTACAGGCATGTTGGAAGATAAAAATACTAAAAAATCTGATGATATGCAGTTTGACAAAAACGCAATCGCAAGATCATTGAACGATATCAACATTTTGGCAGTTTTAGGTGAAAAACTTGCAGATGAAACAATTGAAATCGGCGATACTTTAGCTGATTATACATCTCAAGCAAATTACAAAATGACTGCTCAAACTGTTTCTCACGAAATCGGTTTTATCGGAACAATTATGGCAATGGCTCAAGGTAAAAACCTTGCTAAAGAAGCTAATAAAATTGGTAACGATACAAAAGAATATTCATCTGATACTTCAAAATCTGTTGAAGATATTGCAGATATTTTGGGTGTTCAAAACAGCGTAGTTTCAGCAAGTGAACTTCAAGGTACTGATGATGTTGAAAATACTACTCCATCATCAGCTACAGATGACGCAAAATCTCCTGCATCAAATGAACCGGAAGGAACAGTTGATAACGAAAACGAAGATAACAATGCAGCTAAAGAAGAAACAAAAACTCCTGAAACAACTGCAGAAGAAGATTTTATTGTAAATGATGATAGCGTAAAAGAATTAATTAAAGATGGCAAAGTAATTAGAGCAGATTTAGCACAACAAATTATGACTTCAAGAAGAAACATCAAAGTTGCTAAAAATGATGCTAAATTTGCTAAATTTGCAAACTTCAAAATTTCAAGAATTGTAAAACGTTATCAAGAAGAACAAGATAAACGTGAAGAAGAAATTGCAAAACTTGAAAAAGAAAATGAACAAGCAAAAACTAAATTAGAAAAATTGACTGGTAAATCAGGAGATGAATTGGATAAAGAAATCAACAATTCTTCTGATAAAAATAATGATAACAACGATGCTGCAAGCGATGCAGACAAAAAAGAAGTTGAACAACACAAAGCAACAATTAACAATAACAACCAAAGAATTGAAGAAATTAAACAAACTTCTGAAACTTCTGTTGCAGAGTTCAAAAACAAAACAACAAAAGAAAAAACAAGAATTTCAACTTCAGTTCCGGAAGAAAACGACAACATCGCAAGCAACCAAGAATACGCTCAAAAAACAATTCCTGCTGACAAAGAAGCATTAGACTTTACAGGAAACACTGGTGTTACATTAAATAAAATGGGTAAATATCGTGTAATTGTCGGGCTTGAACAAATTGCCACATGGCAATTTAAAAAAGGCTACAAAAACCTTCGTAAAGGTAGAATAAGCATGGGTATTGGCTCAGAAGCTAAGTTTGTTGCAAATCCTAGAATTGTAACAACTGCAGAAAAAATGACTGATAATGCAATTTCTGCTGCAACTTCTGCATTAGAAGGGTTGAATAAAGTTGATGGTCAAATTTCTTCAATTACTGGAGAAGAAACAACTCAATCAACTTACGAAGCAAACAAACAAGATAACCAAGATCAAACCGCTGGTAACGCAGAAGAAGGTGCTACAAATACAGCAGATGGAACAAATGTTGAAACTCAATCTGCAGGAGTTCAAACAACTTCTGCAAAAGTTGCAACTGCTCAACAACAAACAAGTTCTGCAACAACTCAAACAGAACCTGCACAAGCTACTGAAACTGGTTCTACAACAGGTGCTGCAGCTCCGGTTCAAGAAGAAAAACCTTCTGAAACATCAGTTGAAACAAAATCTTCTAACGAATTGGAAAAACAAAATTCAAAAGCTACAAAAACAGTTTCTGATGGGAAAAAAGAAACTCCGGAAGAAAAAGAAGCAAACGAAGTTGAAAACAAAGCCGCAGATGCTACAACATCATCTTCTTCAAGCACAAGTTCAAGCAAAAAAGAAGAAATGACAGATGAAAAAGCTCAAGATACTGTTGATAAAGCTAAAGACAGTGCAAAAGATTCATCTAAAGATTCTGAAAACGTAAAAAAAGATACAGACAAAACAACTAAAGAACTTGAAAAAGAAACTAAGCAGCTTACAAAACAAATGAAAAAAGATGAAAAAGAAATCATCAAAATGACAAAAGAATCAGAAAGAGCTGCAAAAAAACAAGAAGAAATGGTTGCTGAATACGAAGCTATCGTTGCAGAAAATGAACAACTTACTGCGGAAGATATGAATGCTCAACGTCAAGCTCAAGTTCAAGGTCAAAACCAAGCACAAACTCAAAGTTCAAATGCAGTAGCACAAGCTGATACTCAATCTGTTCAACAACAAGCTGCAACTTTGGGTAGCACTGCTGTACAAGGTAACGCAACTCAAACTCCTAATGCTGATAAAATTGCAAGCAATGATGCAAGATTGAATGAAATTGGTGTAAGTTTTGAAGCAAGCGGAAAAGTTATTACAAGAAACAGAACAAAAATCACAAAACTTCAAAAATCAACAAAAGCAACTCAAAAGAAAGTTACTAAAAAAACAAAAGTAATTGACAAGAAAAACAAAGAAGCTGAAAAGAAAGAACAAGACAAACAAAAGAAATTAGCTAAACAATTGGGCGCAGTTGGAATTGCAGAAAACCAATTCTCTATTACATTGTCAACAGGTACTATTTTATTATTAAGCCCGTGGACACATGCAGTAGGTGAAGTTATGGTTGCAATTGGTACTTATGGAGTTGCTGCTTGTGGCGTAACTAAAGGTGTAATTAATTTAGCAAACGGTAATTTAACTGCTGCATTGATGTCAATTGGTCAAGCTGCAATTACAGTTGCTGCAAGTCAAGTTGGTGTTGGAGGCGCAGCCGGCGGAGTTCTTGGTGCAGTTACATCTGGTTTGAATGTTGTAGCATCTTCTGCTGATATGGTTAACAATATCAGAGCCGTACAAGGTAAGGAAGCAAATGGAGTATTTAGCAAAATTTCAGCAATTGCAGGTGCTGCATCTGCAGTAACAAGTGCTGCATCAACTTTGGGTAGCTTAGGACAATCTGGTACATTCGGTCAAATTGCAAAAGTTGGCAGTGTAGTTGGTTCTGCAATGTCTTCAACAAGCCAATTGATGACATCATTCGGAAGTGATAGCAAATTAGCATCAATGTTAGGTGCAATTGGTGGTGCAATCAGCACTGCTGCATCTATCGGAATGTTGGTTGATAACAAAATGAACAAAGCAGTTGAAAAGAACGAAGAAAACAAAGATAATTCAAATTCTGAATCTACAGAAGGAACAGACAACTCAAATAACACTGATAATACAAACAATACAGACAACAATACAGACAAAACAGAAGCAGAAAAAAAGACAGAAAGCGAAAAGTCTAAGGAAGAACAAAAGAAAGAAACAGAAGAAAAGAAAGCGCAAGCAGAAATTAAAAATGCAGAACAAAATATCAATGCAGAAGATACAAAAGCGCAAACAGATGACAAATCAAAAACTACAACAGAACAAGTTAAAAAAGAAGAAACTCCAAAAGAAAAATTAGAAAATGCTAAAAAAGCAAGAGAAGCTCAAAAGGCAGAAGCTAATAAAGAAGAAAATAATTTAGGTAAAGATGCTAAAAAGAATATGATTGAAAATGGTGCATCTAAAGAATATGCAGATATTAATGATGATGTATTGGCTGAAAAACTAGAATTTGCACAAGAAATGGGTGATAATGATACTGCCAAAGCATTATCAGCTGAGCTTGAAAAACGTGGTCAATATAAAGATAAAATGGCTGTAATTGCAGAAAATAAAGCTAAAAAAGCTGAAACAATGTCAAAAGTTACAGATGCAATCGGCAATGGTATTTCTGCTGCAACAAGCGTTATGAATATGGGTAACAACAACAAAGATCAACAAAAGAAAAAAGGTTATGTCGCTGGTAACTTGACAAAACGTTCAAAAGAAATTATTAAAAAGAACAGAAAACGTATCGCAGCTTTGGCTAAAAAAGGATATTAATAAGAAGATAATATGTCGATAAGATATCCCTTCCCTAGAGGGAAGGTTTGGATGGGTGCTATCCCGTAAGGGAATTTCTTAATATTGGCACCCACCTTTGCTTTCCCTCTCGCAAAACGTGACATTTAGTCACCTTTTGTTCGGCACAGTCTCATTAGGGAGGAAATTATTAAATTTATTTTACTTCCAAATCATTAACTAGCAAAACTTGTATTTCTCCCGGTTTTAGGGTTGTTTTAATTGAACCTTTTTGAGTAATTGGAATACTGTCAACTCTTACAGGAACTACCATGTTTTTTGTGCTTAATTTAGGAACTGTTACTACTACATCAGAATTGTTGCGGAAGTTCAAGTTGCCTATTACAATAATACTTTGTTTGTTGTAACTTTCTGAATATGCGAATACTGATGGGTTTGTAACTCTTAGTGGCACAAATTTGCCATTATTTATAATTGTTATAAATTCTCTTTTAATCCCGTTTGCAAGTGCGAAAGATCTTTCAAGGAGTTCGTTTTTGCCACCCGGTTTACGAGAAAAGTTAAAAATGTCAATCTTTCCACGATGAACGAAATAATAATCGTCGTCTGTGTAAGTTTTAAACGCCTCTTTGTTTGCCCACATATAAATATAATTGTCACCGGTATCAAAACCGTCTACAAAATAAGAATTTACAGGTAAAGTTGCATTTAACCAAATAATCATTTCGCTTAAATTTGTTCCGTTAATAAGTAACGGACTCATTTCGTCGTGAGTTGTAAAACTTCCGATTACGGCTTTGTGGTCAGCATATTTAGTCAAATTATTGTTTGTTGCAACGATTTGATTGATTAATTCTTTTCCTGTTTTGTAATTTTTTATATTGAAGAAACTTCCGTAATATCCGTCAAAGCCTGCTTCTAACAATTTGTTGTAAGGGGTGAATACTGCGTATGGCGAAACTGCTTCTGTCCAACTTTCAGAAGCTTCTGCCAACCACAAAAATTGTGGATCTTTGGTTCTTGAATAGTCAATCAATTCTTTCCAAAATTTTGCAGGTTTGTTTGTCGCAACATCGGCTCTAATTCCGTCAGCACCAATGCTTATAACCATATCTACAAAACTTTTGAACAAATTATAAACATCTCTGTTTATGTCTGTTTCTGTTCCGGCATTGAGAAGTCTTACGTCTGTCCAGTCCGCAGGAACTACAGGTTGACCTGATTTGTCTTTTACAAAAAGTTCCGGTCTTTGCATATACAAGTCATAAGATCCGCAAGACGGCAAGTCTATGATTACACGAATACCTCTTTTGTGGGCTTCGTTTACGAATTTTATTGCTTGTGATTTTGCAGGAAGTGCGCTTTTGTCGCTAACAAGTTGAGGGTTAATTGTGTTAAAACTTGATGCTGAATACAATGAGCCGGCAGTACCTAGAGCTTTTGTTTTGCCGACAGGAGTAATTGGAAGTACGTGAATTGTGTTTATCCCTTTGGCTGCAAGCTCGTCAAGACGTGGAATTGCATTTAAAAATGTTCCGCTTTCTTCTCCATCATCAAACTCAATAATTCCGTCTTTATTTATATCTTGCGCCCCGAATGTTCTGAGGTTAATTTCATAGATTATTGAAGAATTTCTTGTAAACATTCTTCTCAAATCGTTAACCCAAACATCTGCGCTCATTGCATATTGAGCGGTAAATACCATTAAAGTTATTGCCAAAACCAACTTTTTCCAAGATAACATATTTTACATCTCCCTTATCTAATAATTAATATGTTAGCAAATAATCAGGTATTTTGCAAATTTTAAGTTTTTATTCTATAATTTGTGATATATGGAAAAATATTCAATTGGAATTGATCTTGGCGGAACAAAAATCCTAATCG
>ERZ808267.267-NODE-267-length-18225-cov-3.342433_pt1 | contig 18225 bp, 12 predicted proteins | sample MGYA00521241_ERZ808267 | MGnify/ENA primary metagenome ERZ808267 (study PRJEB31516, sample SAMN03275592) | gut metagenome | biome: mammalia-associated habitat; material: feces | host: Papio cynocephalus | place: Kenya | collected 2012-07-19 ... | reverse complement strand
GACCCGGAGGGCCAATGTCATCCTAATGGACGAGCCAACGGCCTTTCTGGACGTGAACAACCGTGTCATGGCTCTGAGCACGCTACAAAGGATAGCCCACGAGTCAAACATCACGGTAATCTTCTCAACTCATGACATTTACGATGGAGAACGGTTCTCTGACATTACACTATCACTAGGAGAATAGTTTTGAAACCACGGAACAATTCATTATCTTTGTAAAGATGTAGAGTCGTGCCAGAATAGGCAGGCTCAAATTAACGAGAAAGGATAATGCCGGGAAAGATTTTCTTCATAGACGGACACGCACTAATCTTCAAGATGTACTATGCGTTCCTCAGGAGACCGATGATCAACTCCAAAGGAGCTGACATGTCCATTCTTTACGGTTTCACCAAATACATTCTTGAACTTCTGGGACGGGAAAAGCCGGACTATATTGCTGTAGCTTTCGACCCTCCGGGAGGGACTTTCCGTAACAAGATGTACCCAGAGTACAAGGCCAATCGTAAGGAGACTCCTCAGCTCGTGATTGATTCATTGGAGCCTTTGATGGAGTTATGCAAAGCGATGAACATCACAACCTTGATGCTTAAAGGATTCGAAGCCGATGACGTTATCGGTTCGATGGCCAAGCGATGCGCTGGTGAAGGGCTTGATGTTTACATGGTCACTCCAGACAAGGACTACGGTCAACTAATTGAGCCTCACATTTGGCAGTACAAACCCGGGAAAGCCGGCAACGACAATGAGATCATAGGAGTCAAGGAAATTTGCGACAAATACGGAATCAAGACTCCTTCCCAAGTCATAGACATGTTGACAATCTGCGGAGACACAGCTGACAATGTGCCTGGAGTTAAAGGCGTGGGAGAGGTCGGGGCTGGAAAACTAGTCGCGAAATACGGTTCCGTCGAAGAAATTTACAAACATCTTGACGAGCTAACACCCCGTCAGAAATCTCAGTTTGAGGAAGCTAAAGACCACATCGGTCTTAGTCACGAGCTTGTGACCATCAAAACGGACATTCCTGTTGAGGTGGAAACCGAGCAGATGAAGGTAAATCAGGAGTACAGCCCACTTCTGGCCGATTTGTTCGAAAAATACGAGTTCAGTTCCCTCAACAAATTCATTGGGCACATCAGTGTGGAGGAGAATAAGCCTGATGCTGAACTTCCCGAAGCAGTTCATGTTCGGGTAGGAGAAGTAATAAAGGCCGCGACTAAAGTAGGAATCTGTTCACTCATCACAGAAGGAGCTGACTCTAGCATATTCACAAAAACGGTGAGGATTATTGTCGGGGTTCGCTATGACAATAGGATTTTTGTCTGTGAAGGAGGAATCAATGATTTAAAGCCACTGTTGGAAGACTCTGCCGTGGGGAAATGTGGTGATGATCTAAAGAGGCAAATGAATATTCTTGCGGCATCGCACGTGAATCTTCAAGGGAAACTCTACGACATCCCTCTGATGCACTATCTGCTTGATCCTGAGAAGAGCCACAAGATTGACATTCTTTCACAAAGCATTTTGGGAGTGTCTCTAGGAGCTTCCGACAAAAATTCTTTGCCTACTACAGGTTCTCTATTCGATGACATTTCGCCCAATGAGGTTAACCGCGACAGAAGCAAAGAAGCTGTGGTGCTTCTCCTCCTTAAGGAACGGTTCTGCGAAGATTTGGCCAAAAATTCCGTTTCGGATTTGTATGACAAGATGGAGGAGCCGCTTCTAAAGGTGCTTTCCAAGATGGAAAGAAACGGGGTGAAAGTTGACCTCAGCTCACTTAAGGTCTTTGCTGACCATCTTCGTCAGGAAATGCTAGAAAGAGAAGCCAGAATCCGTGAGATGGCAGGAGAACCTTCCCTCAACATTTCATCTCCCAAGCAGATTGGGACTGTTCTTTTCGAGAAACTGCACTTGTCTGACAAACCGAAAAAGAACAACAATGGGACGTACTCCACAGAAGAAGCAACTCTCTTGGACCTTGCAGACAAGCATCCCATCATTGATGAAATTCTTGAATATCGTGCCGTACGGAAACTACTCTCAACCTACATCGAGCCGTTTCCCGGCTACATTGAGCCTGCCGATGGGAAAGTCCACACAACTTTCAATCAAGCTCTTACAGCGACAGGACGCCTAAGTTCATCGAATCCGAATCTACAGAACATTCCTATTCGCTCGGACAGAGGAAGAGAAATCAGAAAGGCTTTCGTACCGAGCACAAAGGATGGGTTGATACTCTCTGCTGACTATTCCCAAATTGAGCTCAGAATCATGGCTCACTTGAGTTGTGACCAGCATTTGATCAGTGCTTTCAAACAAGGAATAGACATCCATGCGGCAACGGCAGCAAAGATTTTCGGAGTACCTCATGAGCAAGTCACAGCTGATCAAAGGCGCATTGCAAAGACAGCCAATTTCGGAATCATGTACGGAATTTCGGCATTCGGTTTGGCCCAAAGGTTGCGGATCGGGCGTAAGGAAGCACAGAAAATAATTGACGATTATTTTGCCAACTTCCCGTCCATTCTCTCTTTCATTGAGGACACGAAAGCTGCTACCAGAGAGACTGGTTATGTTGAGACCCTCTTCGGAAGAAGAAGATACCTTCCTGACATCAACTCGAAAAACGGCACCGTCAGGGCACTAGCCGAGAGAAACGCTGTCAATGCCCCAATTCAGGGCACGTCGGCGGACATCATCAAGATGGCTATGATTGATGTGGATGAGGCCATGTCACAGGTTGGAATGAAGAGCAAAATGGTCCTCCAAATTCATGATGAACTTGTGTTCGACGCGATTCCTGAAGAAATCGAGGATTTGAAGCGAATCGTGATTGACAGAATGGAAAATGTAGTAAAACTTTCAGTACCACTAACAGTAGAATGCAATTATGGGAAAAACTGGCTTGAAGCCCACTGATGAGTTGATCATCTTGGCACAAAGAGGCAATGGACTGGCTTTCACCGCACTTTGGGATCGCCACATCGAACAATTAAGGTCCTACATCAGGGCACGATTCAAAAGCATTGATGACTACGCTGCGGATGACATCTGTAGTCGTAGTTTCGAGAAGGCATTCCGGCAGATTCAGTCATACGACCAGTACAAAAGTCGTTTCCTAACATGGCTCTGCACGATTGCCAAGAACACTGCACTTGACACGCTTGAGCAGGAGCAACGGCTACATCCGAAAAACCAGATTGTCTATCTGGACGATGAAAATAAGCCTTCCGTAGTCGAGGTAATTCCTGATCAGACCGAGGATGCTCTCAACTCTCTAATCAACACGGAAAGTGAAGAGGAACATGCCAAATACATCGAGCGCCTACCTGAGCTCTATAGGGAGATTGCACGTAAGAGGCTGATCGAAGGACTGAAATACAATGAAATAGCGGAGGCTCTCGACATGGAGCTCAACACTGTAAAGACTAGGATCCGTCGCGCCAAACAGATGATTGACGAGCTACGCAAGCAGGAGGAAAAAGGAATATGATGTCTTTTGCCGATTTCGAGGCTTTTCTAAGAACAACGTTCCCAGATGTGACAGACTCAATGGTTGAGCGTTTCCGCCTGATGAACATCGGTTACCGTGAGTGGAACTCTAAGATCAACGTCATCTCCCGCAAGGACATTGATAGTCTCTACGATCACCATGTCCTTCATTCTCTTGCAATAGCTGAATATCTCCGCACACAGTGCCCGGAAACATATTCATTATTCACCGCTCCGCTTAAGGAAGATCAGGTCGGAGCAAGAGTCTTGGACCTCGGCACTGGTGGCGGCTTTCCTGGCATCCCGCTAGCTGTGATGTTCCCTAATGTGCGATTCACCCTTTGCGACTCTGTCGGCAAGAAAACTATAGTTGCAGGAGAGATTGCGAATATGCTTGGACTTGACAACGTGGAGATTGTCAACGCTCGCGCTGAAGGTCTCCCTGGCAAATTTGACTTTATAGTCTCGCGTGCAGTAGCCTCACTCACAGACTTCTATCCTTGGGTGAAAGGGAAATATTCCCATTCTATCCTTTATCTCAAAGGCGGTGACATCAACGAGGAGATCTGTGATTTAATGTCACGCGAGCACCTTCGAAAAGGATCCATCTCCACTTGGCCCGTCACCAACTGGCTGACTGACCCTTATTTTGAGGGCAAATTCGTGATTAACATCCAACGGTAAGCGAGCATCCTATCCCCCTCTACTATCCGTGCCCAATAAACGGTCATTTACAGGTTGACGACTTCGGACTTGTACTTTATGTGATAGTCCGTTGAGTCTGCGTCAAGTACGAAAACCTGATAACTGTTGCCACCCGGATAGACGCGCACGACAATGTGTCCCCATGGCTTGAATTTACTCCAAAGTTCCTCACCGAGTTTCTTTCTGGCTTGATCAACGGTAATGTAATAGTCCCGCTCTCCCCGCCAGACCTGCGGGTCAGAGATTCTTGCCATAGTGGAAGGCACGGGGTGATTCTGGCTTCTGGCATCGATAATGATAACCTGAGGTGACAACGTTTGCATGAAAAATGCGTTACAGGTGTCGTAGTAGCCGTGGTGGTTAGCCTTCATCACCGTCACCTTGCCGCACACCTTGGCGACCGGAGTCTCGAAGTCCCTTTCCATACACTTGAATATGGACGGCCAGTTGCCTCCGGAAAGGTCGCCTCCGTTGTAGTAGGAGAATTTCCCGTAACGCAGACGGATAGCGCATGAGTTCATGTTCTCGTCAAAGAGGGTCGGGTCTCCGCTATACATCTTCACGGATTTTCTACCGTGTCCTTTCCACACCTCACCGTTAGCAGCCAGATTCCTGATTTCGAATTCCTTGGCGTATTTCTTCGGATTGTGTACCATAGCGAACTGTCTCTTGCTACCGATGGCGAATTTCTCAGCTATAGTGCCACTGTCAACTGAATGATTGACGAATTTAATGTAATGCTCGATGAACCCTTTGTTGGCGTTCAGGACATTCTCTCTGGACGGGAAATCATAGTCGGGGTAAGCCCTGTCAACCAATTTATTGAAATGAATATGCTCGCCCACGAGGGTAATCCCTGAAAGAACGTAGCCATGCGTGCCAGGAGGCGCATTTTTCACCGTGCCGATGTGGTCATTGTGGAGATGAGTCACCATTGCATAGTCAAGATTATCTTTGTCAGGGAGTTGCGCCATGAAATGCTTCATGTAGATAGCCTGCCACTCACCCGGTCTCTTAGTGTTGTCTGGATGTTGTGTGTCCTTAGCCTTCGCATTGTCTCCAGCATCAATCATCATCGAGGTTCCGTCCGGCATCACAATCAATGCTGCGTCACCTCTTCCCGTAGCGATCGTGTGGATGTCAAGGTACCCTTCTTTCCATTCCGGCAGATACTCCGGAGCCTGTGCGAACACATTGAGTGTGTTCGCGATTATTGCCAATGCCAATAATGTTCTTTTCATCGTACTTTAATAAACTGCGGGGCAAAAGTACATAAATAATTGCGTTTTTGAGCAATCGAGTATAATAAACCCCAAGTTGTCTTATCGGCATTAATTTATTACTTTTGTTGTCATAATCATTGAAGCTGCTTTTGCAAACAGCTGGAATGAAAACGGATACATTAAACACTGTAATATTCAATGAATATGAAAAAGATTGCTAAAGTTGCGGTGGTGGCTGCCATGGTTGCGCTGACCGCTTCGTGCGCTCCGCAGAAAATCGCGGTGACGGCACACAGAGGATTCTGGAACTGCGAGGAGGCCGGGTATGCCGAGAACTCCATCAAATCACTTGAGCTAGCGCAGCAGAATGGGCTGTGGGGCAGCGAGTTCGATGTACACATCACTTCCGATCTCGTCATGCTCGTGCACCACGATCCGGACATCGACGGGATGCGGATCTGGGATCACAACTACGCTGACTTCAAGGACTGCCGCCTGAAAAACGGAGAGAAAATCCCTACGCTGGATGAATATCTCACCCAGGGGGAGAAGAGCAAAAAGACCGTGCTGGTGTTCGAGCTCAAGAAACAGATCGACAAGGCTCACGAGGACTACATGGTTGACCAGAGCGTCAAGGCTCTCAAGGAGCACGGGCTGTACGATCCTAAGAGAGTAATTTTCATCTCATTCAGTCTGAATATGTGCGAGAGGCTCGCTGCCCTCTGTCCTGGATTCACGGTTCAGTATCTGGAGAAGGACAAGAGCCCTGAGGAACTCGCCAAGCTAGGAATCAACGGAGTGGATTACCAGTACAAGGTCTTCGCAAAGAACCCGACTTGGTTCAAGCAGGCGCGTGACAACAAGATGAGCATCAACTGCTGGACCGTCAACAAGGAGAAGGACATCCAGAACATGATCGACCTCGGTGTCGATTGCATCACGACCAACGAGCCGCTCCTCGTCCGCAAGATGCTAGGAAAGAGGGAGAGGGTGAAATAATCCTATTTCTCAACGTATGACAGACAGCCTGTTTCAGTAATATGAAGCAGGCTATTTGATTTCTAGAAGATCAGACCATGAGGTGGAGTAGAGGCGGGAGCAGAACTCGCGGCGGATGCCATCGGAATAGTGGCCGGGGCGCTGGGTGGCAAGTCTCAGGACATTTTTGCCGGAGGTGTTGACCATGTCCATGACCTTGGAGATGCGGTCGTCACGGTCGCGTGTCTCCTGGTCAAAATCGAAAAGTGTGGCTTGGATGGCATCTGCATCAACGATGTCGGACACGATGACTCCGGCCCTTTTATATTCAAAGCCATTGCGGAAGACCATCCTCAACGCCCTCAACGCTGCTGCAATGACTTCCTGAGTGCTGTTGGCGGGCACGTCAAGCCGGACACTAGCGTTTGGAAAGTACTGCGGAAGGTCGTCCCGGAAGCGGTTGGTCTGGATGAAGACGCCCACTGAATATGCAGCCGTTCCGTCCTTACGCAACTTTTCAGCGCATTTTCCAGCGAAGTCTGAGACCCTGAGTGTCATCTCATCCAAGTCTGTCACCATCTTGTCAAACGAACGCGAGGTGCAGATACTCTTGCGTTTTTCGTCGCGCTCTTCCTCTACCATGCGCTGTCCCTGAAGCTCGGCCCACGTCCTCACCCCGGATATTCCCATCATTCTACGGACCCACTCTGAGGGCCTCTGGATGAAGTCCAAAGCCGTCTTGACGCCAACAGACTCCAGCTTCGGAGCACCTCGCCAGCCTATTCCCCAAACATCCTTTATCGGAGTCAGAGCCAACGCCTTACGGATCTTTTCGTCAGAATCTATGACGCAGACTCCTTTATAGCCTTTGTACTTTTTGGCAAAATGGTTAGCAACCTTGGCCAAAGTCTTGGTGTCAGCAATTCCAATACTTACCGGGATTCCTGTCCAACGACGGATTTTCGTCACCAAAGCCGAACATATTCTAGGAAGACTTTCAGGATCAACTCCGTCCATGTCCATGTAAGCTTCGTCAATCGAATAGACCTCCAGTTTTGGTGCGACCTCGGCCAAGAGCGACATTACTCGCGATGAAAGATCCCCATAAAGGGTATAGTTAGATGAGCGGACCACTAACTTTCCCTGCTCTACAAGATAGCGCACCTTAAAGAACGGGGTCCCCATCTTGATGCCCATAGCCTTGCTCTCGTTGCTGCGAGCGACCACGCAGCCATCATTATTTGACAACACAACAACCGGACAGCCTTCCAACTCAGGCTGGAAAGCCCTCTCGCACGAAACGAAAAAATTATTGCAATCGGCTAACGCGTACACACTTTCTTGATGACATAGGTAACAACTCCCCAGACTGTAAAGTCATTGGAATCAGTCACTTCAATTGGGGGATATTTCTCATTGGCAGGCAACAGCCACATTCTTTGGTGTTTAAGAATATCATAGGACACACCAGGTTTGGAGGCCTTCACGCTCTTCGTCCCACCAAACGCAGGATCTCTAAACGAGATGAATTTCAAGGCAAACTCTCCATCAATAAAACAGACAGCCATGTCCCCCTCCTTCGGCTCGATAGACTTGTCAACTACTAAAACGTCGCCTTCGTTCACATCAGCATCAACCATGGAATCCCCCACCACACGGGCAAAAAAGGTCGCTGCCGGGTGGCGCACCAACTCTTTGTTGAGGTCAATGAAAGAATTGATGTAGTCTTGTGCTGGCGATGGAAAACCAGCGTGAACTCCACTTTCCATCATTGGAGCCAAGTTCTCTTTCTTTTCTTCTTCTGCAGTCATTATAGTGGGAACAATCCAATTAAAGTTTCGGGACAATGTACTTCCAAGCCAGTTCCAATGGTTTAACGCTTGAGTCAAGATCTCCATTTAGGAGATCCATCACTTTCGACAAATCGCCCAGAATGTTGTCAGCATCAAATGGCATTGCCGAAGTCAATGCAATCACGGCCTTCTTGCTCGGAATCATGACTATGTACTGACCGAAAAGGCCGACAGCCATGTAAAGGGAGCCATCCGCGCGAGTCCTAATCTGGTACCCGTAACCGGTTGTGGCATAATCCTGGCCACGATTCATGTTGTCTTTGATCTTGTCCTTGATGGCAGCCTTTAGATAGTCCTCAGGAATGATCTGCTGCCCGTTCCACTTTCCGCCATTAAGAAGAAGACGGCCAAAAGTCAACATCTCATCTGTTGTCAGATGGAGTCCCCAACCACCAGCTGTTATTCCATGAACATCCTCCCACTCTGGCTTGTCAAGTCCCAATGGCTTGAACATTCTTTCGTAGAGGTAATCTGCCATGGTTTCACCAGTCTTCTTGGTGATGATTTCGGAGAGTATGCAGGAGGAAAAACTGTCATAGCAGAACTTGGTTCCAGGAACAGCATCGAAAGGATATTCGAAGAACAATCTAGGCAGGGTCGCGTCAAACTTGGTCAGAAGACCGGAAACGTCAACCCATTCATTGTGAACATAACGGAGCGTGCCCACTGGACTTTTCTTGAAATATTCCATCGCATATTCAACCGTAGGATCCTTTTTGTGGCCATTAGCCATAATCAGCAAATCCTTGACAGTAAGTGCCTCAAGATTAGTTCTTTGCTGATCACTCATGCTTTCCTCAGCCTTAGCCACTTCTTCGGGAAACATCGGAGCTACTTTCTCCGAAAGAGAAAGCTTGCCCTCACCTACCGCTATTCCTATGGCCATTGAAGTAAAGGTCTTGGTCACCGACCACATCTGATGGCGTGTGTCCTTGTCCGTCCCACCTAGCCAAGCACCAGAAGGTGCATACCCCTCTTGCCAAACAGCCACACCATTAAGCGTTGCCTCAGTCTTAGTCGCAGCTGACACCATTGTCTTAACCGCAGCCTTAACCTTAGGATTCTCAGACAATTCCGTCTCAGTTCCAGAACCCGGCACAGGATCTGTACTATCTTTGGAACACCCCACTGCCAGCAGCACCAACGCCACCAACAATCCGTAAATAATTCTGTTGTTCAATTTCATAATACCAAAGTCCTCTTACGACCGCAAAGATACTCATCTTTTCGCACAAATCACCGATGGACATCCCTTGAACTAATCTTAGAGCCAGAAGTCCCTCACAACCCAGAAATTTTGGTAACGTGCAAAATTTCGGTTGAGAGGGACTTCTGGCTCTCGTAGCGAAGAAGCACCGCTTAGCTGGCTGCCTATTCTTCCGTTAGTGCGCTTCGACAAGCTCAGCGACCTATTAATATTTAAGCTCAGTTGACAGGCTTAGGCGTCAAGTTCGGCTTCAGAGAGGGAACGGGCAGCAGCGACAGCACAGTTGATTCCGTCTATTGCCGATGAGACGATGCCACCGGAATAGCCAGCACCCTCACCACATGGAAGAAGCCCAGGGAAAGCAACAGCCTCACAGTTCTGAGGATCTCTTGGAATTCTGACCGGAGATGACGTCCTTGACTCGACACCAATAAGCAAAGCATCATTCGTGTAGTACCCTCGCATAGACTTCTGGTTCACTAGAGGGAATGCATCCTGAAGCCTTTCTGCGATGAATGGAGGAAGAATCTCATGAAGAGGTGCAGGAACGACACCCGGCTTGTAGGAAGTCTCTGGAAGGTCCTCAGACTCTTCACCCTCACAAAAATCAACCATCCTCTGCGCTGGAGCCGCAAACTGATTCTCCGAATCGGAATGCTCGTGGGCATATTCCCACATCTTTCTTTCTACATCCTTCTGGAACTCAAGACCCGCAAAAGCCCCTTTGTCAGCATATTCCTCAGGAATATCCTCAGGATTAATCTGCACAACAACCCCCGCATTGGCGAACTTCCCACTTCGAGCCGAGTTCGACATTCCGTTCATCACAATGGTCTCAGGTTCAGTTTCGGAAGGCACCAGAACCCCACCGGGGCACATGCAGAACGAGAACACGCCACGGTCGTTAACCTGCTCTGTGAATGAATATTCCGCAGCTGGCATTCCAGGTTCCCACTGACCATGATAACGGATGTCGTTGATCAGGGCCTGCGGATGTTCCACACGGACTCCCATAGCGAATCCTTTAGCCTCAAGGGCGCAGTCCTTAGCGGCAAGCATCTCATAAATGTCACGAGCGGAATGGCCAGTGGCAAGGATGACCTTCTTCGCTGAATATTTCTGCTCACTCGGTTTACCTGCTTTCGTCAGATTCTCTGAATCAAGGGCTTTCACATCTATCGTGCCGTCTTCATTGCGGGTAATGTCTGTGACCTTCGTGCCGAAATGATACTCTCCACCTCTAGACTCGATGCACTGACGGATGTTCTCGACTACCTTCGGCAATCGGTCTGTTCCGATGTGTGGGTGCGCATCAACGAGGATTTGAGAGCTTGCACCAAAATTCACAAACTGGTAGAGAACCTCTCTGATGTCGCCCCTCTTGGAAGAGCGTGTGAAGAGTTTGCCGTCAGAGAATGTGCCGGCTCCGCCTTCACCGTAGCAGAAGTTTGATTCTGGGTCTAGAACGCCCTCACGAGTAAGTCTAGCCATGTCGAACTTGCGGTCGCGCACGTTCTTCCCCCTTTCAAGGATGATTGGCCTGAGACCGAGGGTCAAGAGTTTGAGGGCAGCAAACATTCCAGCTGGACCAGCCCCGATGATGATTACTGGCTCAGCACTAGCAACATCCTTATATTCAGGAATTTCGTAAGGAACGTAAGATTCAAAGCGATGATTGTAACCTTCGATGCGATAACGGTAAATCACATCGTTTCGCGCGTCAATTGAACGTTTGGCTATCACGCAAGTGGCGTCAGCATTCGGGAAAGTCGGTTGGTAGGATTTTGTAGGATCAATCACGTTGATCACAGCATTGCCACGAAGGTTCATTTCTCGTGCCGCGACAATCCTCACGTCATCTGGCCTAAGGTCTCGGCCTACGCGGCCGGTCATTTCAAATTCGATCATATCCTTTTCCTAAAAACAGATTCTACAACTACAAATAAATTCATCAATATTCAAAACCAGCAATATACCTTCAACCCCCAGTCACTTCGTGACAGCCCCTGAGGGGCACGGGGAAAGGATTCCCCGAACCCCTTCGGTCGCTTCGCTCCAAATTTCATTAATTTTTACAACCACAAATGATTCAGAATGGCACGCAGTGGGAATATGGCCAAATATATTCATCTTGCATATTCATTAATAATCCGCGATGCGGGAGACAGGAGCGACATCAAGCGAGGTGCGCTCGCCAGCGAGGTAGTGGAACCAGCCAGCGATGGCAATCATGGCAGCATTGTCAGTGGTGAACTTGAACTCAGGGAGGTAGGTGTTCCAGCCGCGCTTGCGCCCCTCATCCTCAATGCGAGAGCGCAGACCGCTGTTGGCTGAGACTCCCCCACCGATGGTCACGTCCTTGATTCCGGTCTGCTTTGCAGCCTTGATCAGTTTGTCCATTAGAATGTCTATCAAGGTCTTCTGGAAGCTAGCACAAATGTCCTCCTTGTTTTTCTCCATGAACTCTGAATCCTTGGCCATCTCGTCCCGAACAAAGTAAAGCAGCGAGGTCTTAACTCCGCTAAAACTGTAGTCAAGTCCCGGAATCTGCGGTTTAGCGAACTTGAAGCGGTTCGGATCACCAAGTTTTGCAAGCCGGTCAATCACTGGGCCACCAGGATAACCAAGTCCCATCATCTTGGAACACTTGTCGAAAGCCTCCCCAACAGCATCATCAATCGTCTGCCCGAGAACCTCGTAATCCAATGGGCCGTTCACTTTGACAATCTGAGAGTTACCCCCTGAGACTAGCAGACAAAGGTACGGAAACGCAGGCTGGCGATTCTCCTTTCCTTCCTGCTTAACAAAGTCAGCGAGGATGTGTCCTTGGAGATGATTTACCATAATTATAGGAATATTCAAGGCCACTCCTAGTGCTTTTGCGAATGAAGTGCCGACAAGAAGCGAACCCAAAAGCCCCGGACCGCGAGTAAACGCTATGGCGGTCAGCTCCGAGGCCTTGATCCCAGCCTTGGCCAAAGCCTGACTTACGACAGGCACAATGTTCTGTTCATGGGCTCTGGAGGCAAGTTCAGGAACGACTCCTCCATAATCCTTGTGGACCTGCTGGCTCGCTATCACGTTGGAGAGCAGGAATCCGTCCTTGAGCACGGCAGCCGATGTGTCGTCACAGCTCGATTCGATTCCAAGGATATAATCAGACATATTCTTCAAAGACTAATTTCGGGAGGCAAAGATACAACTATTTTCGTCAATCCAACGGATATTTGTATCTTTGTTGTTATAAGTTGCTCATGACACAGACTGTCGTGGCTAGCCATCATTTGAATAAGGTTCTTAAAATATTCCGGGGTGTCATTGTGGCGATAGCTTCTCTGCTCTTCGCCTGTTGGATTCTGTTCCAGACTCCAGCAGTTCAGACATTCTTAGCAAAAAGAGTGGTGGCTTCTTTGGGAAATGTCCTAAACGGGTGCATCGAATTTTCCAAAGTTCACATCAAACCGTTCACTGCATTGGTTCTCAAAGACTTTGTGATTTTAGACGATGCTCCAGAGGACGACTGGCTAGGCAACAAGCTGGACACTATCGCCAAAGCCGGGTCAGTGGTGACAACCTTCTCCCTCAAGGGCCTCAAGAACGATGGAATCGTGCATTTAAAACGGGTCAGCATTCAAGATGGGATGTTCGTGCTCGCCAGTGACGCGAGAGGAAGCAACATCAGCAGACTCTTCAAGAAATCAGAAGTTAAAAAAGAAAAAAAGCCCATTAACCTTAAGCTAGAAGCCGACAGGGTGCAAATCAGGGATTTCAGATTTCGGATGGTCAACAAGAAAAGCGAGGCGGAACTTCGAAACTACGGAATAGACTGGAAAAACCTTGATGTCAAAGCGCAAGATCTTCAAGTCCATGATCTTACATTTGACGGTGAGCGAATTGTCGGCTCGGTCGAAAAACTCAAGGCAAGCGAAAGAAGCGGCTACCAAATTCTCTCCTTGTCCGGAAAGGCCACAATTGAAAAAGGCAGAACTTCAATTATGGACCTCCGCATCCAAGACCTATGGTCTGACTTCAGCATGAATGAATATGCTATGGAATATTCCAGCGTGGCTTCATTCTCCAACTACATGGAAGATGTTCTGATGACTGGAGATGACATAAACGGTCGGGTGGACATGAAAAGCATCTCCTATTTCGCCCCATCCCTGCACAAAATGAAATCCATTGTTAATCTTAGGAACGCGGATGTCAAGGGACCGGTCAAAGATTTGTCAATAAAGAATTTCACCTTTTCAGAAGCATTAAGTGGAGTCTCCGGCACTTTGGATGGGAGAATATCCGGACTTCCTGACATTGATAGGACAACGATGGACTTCAAGTTGGAAGGGCTCGGATTCACTACCGAAGGGCTCGGACAATTCATCAGAGGATTCGCTCCCAGTGCATCTGTGGATCTGTCAAGGTTTGCTTCCGGGACTCAGTTCCATTTTTCTGGCAACGCCAAAGGCACATTGAATAAACTCCGGGCTAAAGGCAATGTCACCTCATCGCTTGGTTCCCTTACTGCTGATGTCAATTTGAGGGATCTGATTAAAAAAGGGAAAGCAATAGGGCTCGGAGGTAAAATCGCAGCAAGGAATCTAAATGTCGGGCGTATCGCTGGGGTCAAACAAATAGGAGAGACAACGTTGAGGGGCGCGATGGACATGTCATTCGGCAACGGACAGACTAGCCTAAGAATCGACACCTTGTTCGTTGAGAAACTGTCGGCTCTTGGCTACGACTACTCCAACATTATTGCCGCAGGGACATATTCAGACAACGCCTTCGATGGAAGGATTGTCTGTAGCGATCCAAACCTTAATTTCTTATTCCAAGGTTTATTCACTCTATCAGACAAGACCCGAAACGGTCTCTATAAATTCTATGCTTCAATAGGTTACGCTGACCTTCATGCCCTAAATCTGGACAAACGCGAGAACTCCAAAATTTCCGGCAGGATCAACGCGAACTACATGAACATCAACCGAGGTGATCTGCTAGGAGATTTAGACATCCTTGGGCTGACACTTGAGAATGACAACGGAAAGCACGAAATCGGTGACATCTGCATTAAGTCACATTCCAACAACAATGTCAACAGAATCAACATAACTTCCAGCTTTGTCAATGGTAGTTATGTCGGAACAAAGCCATTCACTGGCTTGATTAAAGATGTTCAAGGGCTCTCAGTGCAAAGGGAACTTCCTTCACTTTACAAAGGGAAGATCGCTAAATGGGAGAATGACGAATATGATCTAAAACTCGATGTCAGTGATGCTCGTGACATACTATCGTTCCTAAAACCAGGGCTTTACATTGCCCAAGGTTCGACAATCCGCCTAAACATCGCGAAAGACGGCAATCTGACCGCATCAGTCAAGTCTCCGAGGATTGCCCTTAACAAGAATTACCTTAAAGACATTGACCTTAGCATCGACAACAGGGATAGCAGTCTGAATGCATCAATGAAATCATCCTCTGTTACCGTGTCTGGCCTAAGCATTCAGAACAACAACTTGATGCTCTTTGCCAAAAACGATGGATTCGGAGCAGGATTCACCTACGACAACGGTACTGAGCTAGCAAACAAAGGAGAAATGTACCTCTCCGGGAAACTTGGAAGAGACAGGTATGGGGTCCTTACAATCAATGCAAAGACGCATCCGTCCTACATTTGGTACAACGATGATGCTTGGAACGTGTCCGAGTCTGCTATTGATTTGATAGGTAAGGATGTCCGGATTGATAATCTGACGGCCATCTGTGCTGACCAGTCCATCAAGGTCAATGGTGGATATTCATCAACTGTCAAGGACACACTTTCAGTCAACCTCGTCAAATTCGACCTTGGACTTCTGAACAAATTTCTCGGAGACAGTTTCGGAATCACTGGGTTGGCGACTGGCCATGCGATCATCTCCTCGCCATGGAAAAGCAATGCTGGGCTGATGATGAATCTCACCTCGGATTCCACAGAAATTGCTGGGCAAAGGATGGGGACACTTCGACTGGCAGGCTCTCTGGATGATGGGAAAATGCGGGTTATAGCCAAGAATGATATTGATGGAAAAAGGACACTGGATGTCAGAGGAGATTACTTCCTAAAGAACAAGGAGGTCGATGCCACAGTCTATTTTGACAGTCTCAATGTCGGCTACATAGCACCTTTGCTAAGTTCCGTTTTCAGCGAGATGGGAGGAAGCCTCAGCGGAAGAATTAGAATCTATGGTCCAACTAAATCACTTTCGTTAGAAAGCGAGGACACTAGATTCGATGATGTTCTTCTGAAAGTCGGGTTTACTAATGTACCTTATTATGTCTCAGGTCCTTTCTCCGTGACCAACCAAGGATTGTCTTTCGACAATGTCACTCTAAAGGACCGATTCGATGGGACTGGAACTGTTACCGGAGGTCTTTTGTTCGATCATCTGAAAAACATTCGGATGGACACCAAAATCAAGATGCGTGGTGTCGAAGCCATCAACATGACAGAGGATGACAATCAGGCTTTCTACGGTCATCTATTCGCTAGCGGAGATGTTCAGGTCAAAGGTCCATTCGAAGCCATCTTGCTGGATGTCAACGTGCGCACTGACAAGAATGGACGTCTGCATATTCCTATAGACAACGCATCCAATGACGGCAAGAACGACTTGCTGACCTTCAAACAAGCTTTCAAAGAAGTCTTCATCGATCCTTACGATGCCATGATGAGCAAAATGTCGGCAGGCAGTGCAAAAGGCAACGACTTCGGGCTGAAGCTCAGAGTTAACGCTACTCAAGGTACCGAAGCCTATGTAGAGATAGACCGAGCTGCCGGGAATGTGCTAAGTGGGCGTGGGCAAGGCACGGTTGACATTGAGGTTCGTCCTGCAAGGGATTTATTCTCAATCAATGGAGACTACACCCTAAGGTCAGGCAATTTTCATTTCAACGCCATGGACATTGCAAAAAGGGATTTCACAATTTCGGAGGGAAGCACTGTTCGTTTCAATGGGGATGTGATGGATAGTGACTTGGACATCAAAGGAATATATTCAACAAAGGCATCGGTGGCGACTCTAATCGCAGACACTACCGCTGTTTCCGCGCGGAGGGTTGTAAATTGTGGAATAGGCGTCTCTGGCAAACTTCGCGAGCCGAAGCTTTCATTCTCAATAGAAGTTCCAGATCTTGACCCTACCACAAAATCGAGGGTGGAGAGTGCTCTTAACACTGAGGACAAAGTTCAGCGTCAGTTTCTTTCCTTGCTCATCTCCGGTAGTTTCATGCCGGAAGAGCAGTCTGGAGTCGTGAACAACACCAACGTGCTCTACTCAAATGTGGCAGAAATCATGGCGGGGCAACTGAACAACATTCTCCAGAAGCTCGACATTCCGCTTGACCTTGGACTGAACTACCAGTCTAGCGAAAGCGGAACAAACATATTCGATGTAGCTGTCTCGACGCAACTATTCAACAACAGGGTCATCGTCAACGGCAATGTCGGGAATAGGGAATATTCCAACTCATCCTCATCGGGTGCAGATGTGGTCGGCAATCTGGACATAGAAATCAAACTGGACAAGTCCGGACAGCTGAGAATGAATCTGTTCTCTCATTCTGCGGACGACTACACGACTTATCTTGACAACACGCAGAGAAACGGGGTCGGTATTGCCTACCAAAGGGAGTTCAACACTTTCAAGGAGTTTTTCCGGAATCTGTTTGTGGGGAGGAAAAAGCGCGAGCAGAGGGCCGCAGCTGCGTACGAGAGCGGTCCTCGCGAGATGAAAAAGGTTAGAATCACTAACGAAAGTAAAAACAAATAATTTTTACGAATATGATAAAAAACATTGCATTAGTGGCTCACGATTCTAGGAAGCAGGAGCTTCTTGACTGGGTCCGTTACAACGCTGGTTCAATGAAACATTGTCATTTGTATTGCACTGGAACGACTGGGCGTCTTGTCTCAGAGGCTCTTACAGAGAAACTGGGGCCGGAGACTCCTTCCATCGTGTGCATGTTAAGCGGTCCGCTCGGAGGAGACTTTGAGATTGGGGCAATGATCGCTGAGGGTAAGATTGACATGCTAGTGTTCTTCTGTGACAACTTGATCATGCAGGGGCATCAGAACGATGTGATGGGGCTTGTTCGTTTGGCATCGCTTTACAACATTCCGTTCGCGACAAATCGCAGCACTGCTGACTTTATCATTTCATCCCCACTCTACACTAGCGAGGAGTACAAGCGCATCATCCCGAACTGCATCGATTCCTATAAGCACCGCAAGCTTTAGCTTCCGCTGGGGCAATTGTACGTGTATCTTTGGTCTAGGGAACAGGTGACGAGAGGCCATGGCGGCCTACGCGCTTCGCGCGCCCTATCCGGTAGCAACGGTGCAATAAAAAGCAGAGAACGTTGTTTGGTTAGAGAATAAGGAGAGAATCAACCACAAATACAGGGTAAAATGTCGTTCAAAGTCTCCTCGCGGCTACTTTGGACGACAAAAGGGAGCGAAAACGTCGTTGGAAAGGGCAGTTCTAGTATATTTTTGACATATACTAAGGTAAGCGCGTGCAGCGCGAAGCGACGCAAGGGGTCTGGGGAATACGGTCCCCAGTGCCCCACCGGGGCTGTCACGCAGTGACTGGGGGTTGAATAAAGAACATGTTGGACCAAGTCCAACATGTTCCGGCCTTTTTTTGACAAATCATACGGAGCACCGCGACGCAAGGGGTCTGGGGAATACGGTCCCCAGTGCCCCACCGGGGCTGTCACG
>ERZ808267.265-NODE-265-length-18285-cov-3.147340_pt1 | contig 18285 bp, 15 predicted proteins | sample MGYA00521241_ERZ808267 | MGnify/ENA primary metagenome ERZ808267 (study PRJEB31516, sample SAMN03275592) | gut metagenome | biome: mammalia-associated habitat; material: feces | host: Papio cynocephalus | place: Kenya | collected 2012-07-19 ... | reverse complement strand
ATGTGCAGACCGAGGCTGTCGAAGAGCCTGAGAATGTTTTTGTTCGACGACGCCTTCATTGCGTAGCGCACCGTTATGCCGAATGCGTTGGGGAACGCCAGCGCCCTTTTCGCCTGTTCTATGAGGGCGGCTTCGCTGTAAACGTAGCACGGCGTGCCGAATTTTTCGGCTATTTCAAATGCCTTGTCTTTTGTGAGGAAACGGGAATGTTCTATGTTCATAAAAAATCGGCGCAGAGTCTTGCACTATTGTTTCGATTTGTCAAACGCTTCCGCAATTTCCGAAGGGGTTAAAATCGACGGCAAAACCAGCGGCGCCTTTTCGAGGTCGGGCGGAAAAACCAGATACAGCGGCACGCCCGCCCTGCGGTATTTTTTCAGCTCCGCCAAAATGGAGGCGTCGCGGTTTGTCCAGTCCGCCACGAGCATTGTTGCGTTGTTTTCGGCGAAGAGTTTTTTCACCGCCGCCGACGCGAGAACAGCCTTGTTCACTTGGCACGTCAGGCACCACGACGCCGTGAAATTCACAAACACAATCTTTCCCTGCCTGCGCAGTTCAAGCGTTTTTTGCGGCGACCACGCGTCGGAATCCGCCGCCGCCCCTCGGGTAGGCGTTTGGCGGGCGGGCGAATGCGGGTCGGTTGCCGTTGTCGCAACGGCGGCGGCGAGCGCCGCAGCGCAGAAAACGGCAGCCGAAATTCTTAGCCTCTTTTCGGCGAATACGTTTGCAAAACGACCCCACACATACGCCGCAACCGAAAGCATTGCAAGCGATGACGCAATTCGCGCCATGCTGCCGTTTTCGCGGAGGTAGAGCCACAGCAGCCAAAACGATGTCAGAAACAGCGGTATTGAAAGCGTTTTTTTGAGCGTCCCCAGCCACGCGCCGGGCTTGGGAAGTTTTTTAAGCAGCGACGGTCTTGCCGCAAGCAGTATGTACGGGGCTGCCATGCCCGCGCCGACCGCCGTTATCACTGCGGCGCATTCGGCAGCCGAAGCCTCCCCCGCGAGGGCGAACCCGACGGCGGAAGCCATAAACGGCGCGACGCACGGGCTCGCCACCAAAACCGCCAAAATTCCCGAGGCAAACGCGCCCCAATTTTCGGCATTCGTCCCGCGGTTCATATCCATAGTCTGCGCCTTCGCGCCAATCCACGAGCCGAATTCCCAAAAGCCTGCGAAGTTGAGCGCCAGCAGCCAGAACAGCGCGCACATCGCCGCCGCAAAATGCGGATTTTGCAGTTGAAGCCCCCAGCCGACCTCCCCGCCGAGAGCCTTTATCGCTGCCAGAATGCAGCCCAGCAGAGCAAAAGTAAGGATTATTCCCGCGGAGAAAAACGCGCCGTTTTTCAGCGTTGAAGACCGCGCCGCCGAAGAGGCAAACGACATTATTTTCAACCCTATTACGGGGAATACGCACGGCATTGCGTTCAAAATTATTCCGCCCAAAAATGCACCCAAGAGTGATGCCCAAAAACCGTTTGACGTTTCGCGGGCGGGGGTTGTCGGGGCTACGACGCGCGTCTTAAATTCGGCAGTTGCGCTCGACGGCACGCATTCGTCCGAGCATTCGAGCCAGGACGCCTCGAGCGTTATTTTTTGCGGTGCGTTTTCGGGGCGCGGCGGGGCTTTTATGAAGATGTTCACGGAAAAGTCCGCCGAATAGCCCTCCGCCTCCATTCCCATAAACTCGAATTTCGACGGGCGCGGAAATTCGATTTTCTCGACGGAAAAACCGTCGGGCATTTTTGCCGAAATTTGCGTCGGAATTGCGTCTTTTGCGTCGGCGGCGTAGAGGTGCGAACCTTTCGGCACGGCAAAATGTGCCGTTATGCGCGCCGTCGAGCCTGCGGGAATTTCATCGGGGCTTTCGGACACGGAAAACGACGATTTTTCCGCGGCGCAACAGAGGGCGGCAAATATCGCCAAAACCAGCATGCAAAACGGCTTTTTCATATCATATTTTTCATTTAAAATGTTGACAATATTGACGGAAATCAAGATTTTAGACTCAAAACACTTAAACGGTAATCGGCGGCGCTTTGAAAATCAAACCTATTCCGTTTATCGGCAATTTTCGGGAGAGTGGTAAATTATGGCAGGACTGAATCTTTTATCCAACAACATAGGCATAGACTTGGGAACGGCCAACACGCTTGTTTATTCCAAGGACGAAGTCGTGATAAGCGAACCGAGCGTGGTCGCCGTCTACAACAATTCGAAGAAGGTTGTTGCCGTCGGCGAAAAGGCGAAGAAAATGCTCGGCAAAACCCCCGGCAACATTACCGCAATCAGACCCATGAAAAAGGGCGTAATTGCCGACTTTGAAATTACCGAGGTAATGCTGCGCTACTTCATTCAGAAGGCAACCAACAAATTCAACCTCGTAGCCCCCCACGTTGTGGTTGCAGTGCCGTCGGGAATCACGGGCGTGGAACGCCGCGCCGTGCACGAGTCGGCGATACGCGCGGGCGCGCGCTCCGTCCTGCTCAAGGAAGAGCCCCTGATGGCGGCAATAGGCGCGGGGCTTCCCATCGAAGAGCCGACGGCAAACATGATTGTCGATATCGGCGGCGGCACTACGGAAATCGCCGTGATTTCGCTGGGCGACATCTGCTATTCAAAGAGCGTGCGCATAGGCGGAGACGCTTTCGACGCAAGCATTGCCGCGTACATGAAGCGCGTCTATAACCTCATAATAGGCGAGCGCACCGCGGAGGAAATCAAAATAAACATAGGTTCGGCATTCCCGCTGGACAAGGAGCTTACGTGGGAAGTCCGCGGCAGGGATTCCGTCGCGGGGCTGCCCAAGACGCTCTACGTTTCGTCTCAGGAAATCCGCGAGGCGCTTTCGGATTCTTTCAAGGAAATTACCGACGCCGTTCGCGAGGCTCTGGAAAAGTGCCCGCCCGAACTCAGCGCCGACTTGGTTAACCGCGCAATAGTGCTTGCCGGCGGCGGCGCGCTGATACGCAACCTCAACCTGCGCATAACCGACGTCACGGGGCTGCCGTGCTTTGTCGCCGACGATCCACTCAAATGTGTGGTAAAAGGTACGGGCGAAGTTTTGAGGAATCTCGATTTTTGGGCAAAAGACAACTCTTAGTTTTTGCTAATCGGAGAACAAATTGGCGTTCAAGAATTTTAAAAGCATACGCAATATAGCGATATTCGCTTTGGCGTTGTTCGCCGCCGTGCTGTTGCCAGATTGGGTTCGCGACGCCGCGCGAAGCTCGTTTGCCGAATTCCGCGCGCCGCTGGAGGCTCTGCCTTCGCAGCTCAACGATTTGCGCAAATTTTGGAGTCTGAAATCCAACACGAAAAAAGACTTGATTGAGGCGGGCAGGGACTTGGCGCGCCTCAACGCCGCATACGAATTGGGCGTAATGGAAAACGCCTCTCTGCGCCTGCAAATAGGCAGGCTTGAAACGCTTTTGAGCCTGCCCTCTCAGGACAAGTTCAAAATGGAAATTGCCAGAGTCTGCTCGCGCGACATAAACGCATGGTGGCAGCGGCTGACTTTGCGCAAGGGTAAAATCCACGGAATCCGCGAGGGCTACGCGGTAATCTACGGCGGCGGCGTGCTCGGGCGCGTTGTCTCCGTGGGGCTGTACACATGCACGGTGGAGCTTGTCAGCAGCAGGAATTTCCGCATTGCCTGCCACATAAAAGGCGACGACCGCCCGATAATCTATCAGGGGCTCGGCGGCGTGAGCCTGCGCTCTTTCGGCGGGGAAATTCGCGATGTTCCCTCGGATGTAGACGAAACTTCGGGCGCGGTTCTTTGCACGTCGTCGCTCGCGGGGTCTTTCCCCGACGGAATTTTGATAGGCGAAATCACGTCGCTTAAGCTCGACAGCGACGAGCTGTTCAAGTCGGGCACGGTGCGGCTCAACCCCGAGCTTTCGGCGGTGAAGGAGGCGGCGGTGCTCATTCCCGTCTCAAATCTGGACAAATAGGGCAATGTTCAAGCGGTTCGACATTTGCATTCTGCTTTTTCTCGCCCTCAACGCGCTGTATTGGCTGGCGGTTTCTTCGGTCAATTCCTGCGCGGGCGGCGTTTTCTACATTGCCGTGCCCGCGCTGTTCATAGTGCCCGCGGCGTTGTACATGAATTTTTTGTCGATGGCGTCGGTGGTTGTCTTTTCGGCGCTGGCTTCGTTTTCGGTTGTTGGCGTCAACAGCTTTTTGGTGTGCGCGCTTTGGCTGGCTGCGGCGTGGCTTGTGAACGTCTGCCGCTTCAGGCTTCGCTCGGGCGACGCAATGGCGAACGTTTCCCTTGCACTGGCGGTAAACACTCTCATTCTTGTCGCCTACGCGTTCATTCTGCCGTGCGGGGTTTACAGTTTGGGCGAATACGCAAAGCGGATTGCTCTGGACGCGGCAGCCTCGGGGCTGTTCGTTTTGCTAACAGCCGATTTTTGCATTAGGCTGCCCGCGCAGATAATGGACTATTTCGGCGTAGACATAACAATGGGCGAGGAGCTTTGAATATGGATTCCCGCAGAGAAGTCTACACAAAGGCGAACCCGAGAATTGCGTATTTTTACTTTATTTTCGGCTTTCTGTTTTTCTTCCTCATTTGCGCCCTCGGCTACCGCCAGCTCTACATGCACGACTATTACGCAAAGCGCAGCGACCGCCAGAGCCTGCGCCGCGTCATAAAAGCCGCCGCCCGCGGCGACATTCTCGACCGCAACTCCACCATATTGGTGACGAACAAGCCCAGATATTCGGCGGTTGTGTTTTTCAACGAAATCAACGGCGAAATCCGCGCAAAGGCTTCCGAAATACGCGCCAAGCGCCGCGCGGCGCTGGCGCGCGGAGAAAAGCTGCCCGACCCGCTGCCCTCTTCGGCGGGGCTTGCGCGCGCGCACGTCCTGCGCAAGTATACCGAAATGGTGAATGAAATTCTCGGCTCAAACTATACTTATTCCGTCAAGGATTTCGAGCGCCACGCGTGGGCGCGCCGCCTGTTGCCGTACCCGCTGATAAAGGATTTGACCGACAAGGAGCACGCCATTTTGGCGGAGCGCCTTCCGCCCGATTCGCCGATACAAATTTACACGTCGTCTTCGCGCTACTATCCGTACGGCTCGACGGCGGCGCATGCGCTCGGCTTTGTGACAAGCAACTTTGAAAACGCCGACGCCACGGGTATTCCCGGCGAAGACCTGCGCACGTACTCGTTTGCCTCCGAGCGCGGAAAAAGCGGCGTAGAGCTTGCCTTTGACGACCATCTTTCGGGCGTCAACGGCGCGAAAATCTGGATTGTCGACCACATGGGCTACCAGTACGAAAGCATTGTGGACATTCCCTCGCGCAAGGGCAAAAACCTGACGCTTTCGCTCGACGTAAATCTTCAGGAGGCGGTCGAAGAGGCGTTTAAACAGCGCAAGGGCGCGGCGGTTGTTCTCGACGTAAAAACGGGCGAAATTTTGGCGATGGTCAGCCGCCCGAGCTACGATCTCAACACCCTCACTCCCTACATAACGCGCGCCGTCAACGACGAAATCACCCAGCGGGGCGCGTGGCTCAACCGCGCCACACAGGGGCTTTATCCCCCGGGCTCGACATTCAAAATAATCACGGCAATTGCCGCAATGCGCGAGGGGGCAATCATTCCCGAAACCGTAATCACCTGCGACGGCGCGCTTAAAATCGGGCGCAGAATGTACCCGTGCAACAACAGGTTCGGGCACGGAAATCTCGACCTGATAGGCGCGCTTGCCAAAAGCTGCAACGTCTATTTCTATCAGGCGGGGCTTGACACAAAAATTTCCGCCATTCACGACACCGCGGAAATGCTCGGGCTAAACGCCGATCCTGGCGTCGAGTTGCGCGAAAATTCGTGGCGGCGCACAATCGTTCCCGACCCCGAATACAAGCGGCGCCACCGCGCATACGAGGGCGGTTGGAGCTTGGGCGATACCGCAAACACTTCGATAGGGCAGGGCTATCTATTGCAGACGCCCATGCAGATTGCCTGTATGACGGCGTCGGTTGCGGCGCGGCGCACGCGCACAAAGGCGTCGATAGTGCACGACCCCAAGCGCACGGGCGACCTTGCCTACCACGGCGCAAAGCCCCTGCCCATAGGCGATAAAAACTACGCAAAACTCGTCGAGGGCATGGTTGCGGCAGTCGAGCGCGGAACTTGCAAGCGCGCGGCGGTCGAGGGCGTCGGCATTGCGGCGAAGTCGGGCACGGCGCAGGTCTCGGTGTCGGGCAAGAAGCTTGCCCTTGCATGGATGGCGGCTTTCGCGCCCGTCGAAAAGCCCGAAATTGCGGTGTGCGTGGTTGTCGAGGGCGAAGAGCCCGGCGACGCGGCCGGCGGCAGAACCGCGGGCCCGATTGTCCACGAGGCAATGCGCGCCTATTTCAAGCGCTAATTTTGCGCGTTACTCTTCGCGGGGAATAGCTCGAATGCGCGCGCACCTACGGACTTTCCGCCGTATTCAAACGGCTTGTCGGAATAGTTGACTACGACTTCCGAACCGTCGGAATAGCCGACAAGGACGACGTCTTTGGCTATTGTCTCGTACCTGTCCATAAACTCGTATTGCAGGTAGGACATCTTTTGGTAGTCGCGCCAAGCTTCGGCAATGCCGTCTATGACGGACGGTTTTTTGTAATCCGTCCAGTAGAACGTGGGGCGCGAGCCGCTTTCGATGAGCTTGAGGCGGGCGGTGTCGCCCTTGGGCTTGAGGTAGGCGTCTATGGTGTCCCAGTCTATGTTGCTTAGGATTATGCCGTGGTAGACAATCTGCCAAATGGGCAGAAGCTCTGGGGTTGTCATGGCTTTTTCGTAGCGCTTTTTCGACATTCTTTTGGTGAAGTCGAGACGGCTCGTGTAAAGGGCGTAGTCGAGAATTTTCGCAACATGGTCGTAGCCAGCCTCCGATGTAAAGCCGCCGAAAGCCTTGTGGTACTTTTCGCCGAGTCGGATTTGGTGCTGGGCCATTTCCTTGCGGTTGTTGGGGTGGAGGGGGTCGCAGCAGGGCGTGGGGCGGATTGCGCTTGTGACGTCGACGTGCTGCGGGGCGTTCATGCCGATGTCTTTGAGGTGTGCGATGTCGGAATCCATATAGCGGTCGCAAATGGTTTGGAAGCATGTGTGGTATGCCTGTCCCCCCGGCCAGACGACGTATGTGCGCGGCTCGCCCTTGCGGTTTTTGCAGACGTCTTCAAGACTCCAGCGTTTGGCGCGCTTGTACATGTTGTGGTTGTTGATGTGGGTTGTCATGTGGTAGCCGAACGACTTGCCGAGCTTGACTGCCTCCCTCATTTTCGCCTCTCCTCCGAGGCGTTCCTCGACTGGGAAGAGGTCGGGGAAATAGCCGTCGAAGCCGTTGACCTGCCAGCCTACAAAGCACACGTCTGCCTTGCCGACGCCCGCTTCGTTCATCTTCCGGAGAATGTCCATGAAAGAGTCGAATGTGTGGACAATGTTGAGTTCGTGTTCCATCTTGTCCCAAGCGGGGTCGTTTGCGCTGATGTTGTTTTTTGGGCGCTTGTTGTACGCCATCTTTATGCGCACGAAAAGCGACTCTACTGTGTATTGGAGAGTCGGGTTGTTTTTTACGCGCTCCTTCAGCGGAACTACCGCGCCGCTGTCGAGCATATACTTGCGGTATTTTTTCGCCATGCCGACAAAATCGGCGTCTTTACCCTCAAGCTTGTAGAAGTCTACTACGATGTCTTCGTACGGGTCGAAATCTATTCTTGAAATGTCGTAGCGCACGGAAAGCTTGTGGACGCCGTTGACCGCCTCGAGAATTACGCGGGCTTCAAGCTGCAGCCCTTTGGCTATTGCAACGTACGTTCCCTTCGGCGATTTTACTCCCCAGAACGCCATTTGCAAGTCGTAGAGGCTTCTGCCGTTGTCGTATTTGAAAAATCCCCGATAGCCGAAGTCTACGTTGGGCACAATGAAATAGCCGTCGTCGCCTTTGTTTGCGGTGAATTCGTCGGCGGTCAGCAGAATCTGCTTTGTCGCGCGGGGAATGTCGCATACGGGAATGTGCAGGCGCATAGCCCCGTCGGGCTGCTTTTGCAACTGGTACTTTTTCGCGACGGACGGCTTGCCCGACGCCTTGAAGTAGTCGAAACGCGTTTCGACTTGCGTTATAGCCGTTGCCGCGATCGCGGCGGATAAAACCAGAACTGTTGCCAAAAACTTTTTCATATACCGATGTAGTTGTCGGACATTCTGTTTTGCGGCGGATTCAAGTCAAATAAAAATGATTGCGTTTAAAATGAGATTTTTGTTGCGGAATCCACGAATAAAATATTGCCATTTGCAGGGTTGTTTTAAACGATACCTGAAATGACGATTTTTGCAGGGAGGATTTTCGAGGGGCGCGTCGAGACCGTGTCGGCGTTTTGTGCGGAGGAGATGCCGGCGGCGCTCGCGCGCGTACAGGAGCTTTCGAAAAAGTTCGAGGTTGTCGGCTATATCGCCTACGAAGCAACGGATTTTTTTCTCGGCAGACCCGCCAAAAACGTCACGGAACTCTTGCGCTTCGACGCCTTTGAGCGTTCGCGCCCGCTACCCGAAAATTTCCCGCCCGCGCCGAAAAACGCCCCGCAAATGGAAATCGAGCCGCAGATTTCCTATGCCCAGTATGCCTCGGCGCTCGCGCACATAAAGGGCGAACTTGCGCGCGGCAACACGTATCAGGTGAATTTTACGTATCCCGTGCGCGTGAAAACCGACGCGACGCCCGCCGAATTGTTCGCGTATCTGCGCCGTTTTCAGAACACGGAATTTGCCGCGCTGATTGAAGGCGGAGATTCGGCGGTTGTTTCGCTTTCGCCGGAATTGTTTTTTTCGCTCAAAGGCGGCGTTCTCACCGCGCGCCCGATGAAGGGAACCGCGCCGCGCAGCACCGACGGAGCAGCGGACGCCGCCGCCGCCCAAGCCCTTCCGCTCGACCCAAAAAATCGTGCCGAAAACCTCATGATTGTCGATTTGCTGCGCAACGACATGGGCGCAATTTCAAAGGCGGGGTCGGTTTCCGTCGACAGGCTTTTTTCGGTCGAAACGTACCCGACGGCGCACCAAATGGTTTCGGAAATAACTTCGCGGCTCGAGGGCGAAGCCTCCCTCGAAAAAATCCTGCGCGCGCTTTTCCCGTGCGGCTCTATTACGGGCGCGCCGAAGATTTCCACAATGCAGATAATAGACGCTCTCGAGAAGTTTCCGCGCGGCGTCTACTGCGGCGCGATTGGGCGACTCAACTCCGACGGTTGGACGTTTTCGGTGCCCATTAGAACTTTGCAAAAAAGGCGCGGCGAAAACTTCTATGTCTGCGGCGTCGGCGGCGGCATAACGTGGGGTTCAGCCGCAGCCGAAGAGTGGCTTGAAACCAAGACTAAAACGCGCTTCCTCCACGGCGAAATGCGCATTGTCGAAACCCTCGCCGTGGAAAATTCAAAGCCGCTGTTTTTGGACGAACACGCCGCGCGAATGGCGAAGTCGGCGCAATTTTTCGGGTTTGAATTCGACGCAAAAAAGTTTGCCGCCGCCGTGCGTTTAGTCAGTCAAGACTGTATGCTGCGCGTTCTGCTTTCGCGCTCGGGGGCGTTAAAAACGCGTATCGTTGCGCTTTCCGAAGCCAAGACAGACATCGTTGAAATTTCGCCTATAACGCTTCGTTCCGACGAGGTTTTACTTTCGCACAAAACTACATGGCGGCCGTGGTTCGACGATGCCATGCGCAGAATCCGCCTCGGCGAAGTTTACGACGAGCTTTTCTTCAACGAGCACGGGCAGCTTTGCGAAGGGGCGCGCACGAATGTTGCCGTGGAAATAGGCGGCGAACTTTTCACGCCTCCCGCGCGGTGCGGGTTGCTTTGCGGCGTCTATCGCGCCAAACTTTTGTCCGACGGGCTCTGTTCCGAAAAAATCATCACCCGCGCCGACCTTTTGCGCGCCGAAAAAATCTACTGCTTTAATTCGGTGCGCGGAATGAAGAGGGTGCGGCTGAAGTTGTAGACGGGGCGGGCGGTGTTTTGCCCTGCGCCGTATTGCTTGACAATTTCCGCCGCGCTCGGAAAATTTCGGGCTTTGATTTTTTTCGTATGGAGGCTTTGACAGAGTTTTTCAATTCGCCCGCGCAGATGGCGGCAATGTTCGTCTGCGCCCTGTTCATCGGAATGTCGAAGACGGGAGTGCAGGGCATTACCATGATTTCCGTTCCCGTGATGGCGCTGACTTTCGGCGCGAAGGAATCTACGGGCGTGATTTTGCCGATGCTTTGTTTCGCCGACATTTTGGCGGTGCTCTATTACAGGCATTCCGTCCAGTGGCGTTACGTTTTTGCGCTGTTGCCTGCGGCGGTGGTAGGTCTGTTTGCGGCACTCCCCGCCGACAGGGTCGTTCCTCGCGAATTTTTCGGGCATTTGATGGGCTTTTGCATTCTCGTAGGGCTTGTCGCTATGGTTTGGTCGGAGATAAAAAAGCCCGACTCCGACGCGGTTTCCCACAAGTGGTGGTATGCGGCGTTCTTCGGGGTGCTCGGCGGATTCACCACCATGATAGGCAACGCCGCGGGCGGCGTGATGGCGGTTTACCTGCTTTCAATGCGAATGAAAAAGCTCGCCTTCGTGGGCACGAACGCGTGGTTTTTTCTCGTTATAAACTACACGAAAATTCCCCTTCAGGTCTTTGCGTGGAACAACATTTCCGCGCAGACGCTATTGCTCGACGCGGTGTCGATACCGTTCATAGTCGCGGGCGCGGTTTTCGGGGTGTGGTTTGTGAAGAAGCTTCCCGAGCGCGCGTACAGAATTTTCGTGATAGTTTCCACGTTCCTCTCCACGCTTCTGATGTTCTTTTAGCAAAAAAATGCTTGAAAAGCGGCGGCGCATTTTCAAGATTCTCCCCGCGCAACGGGGTTGGGGTTCGGCTTTCGGCTTCGCGCAAAACGTTCCTAAAAAAACAAAAAACGCGGCGGGCGGAATATTGCTTCGCACTGCCGTCGGGGAGATACAAATATGCAAAGACGCACTTTTTTGAAATCGGCGGCTTCCGCGGCAATGGCCGCGGCTCTCGCGCCCGAAAACCTCTTCGCCCAGGCGGTCAAGACGGCGGACAAACCGCAGCTTGTGGCGCTCTACGGCGGCTCGCCCGTCGAGATGTTCGCCCGCGGAATTGCGGAAATGGGCGGCATGGCGCGCTTTGTGTCGAAAGGGCAGACGGTTGTTGTCAAACCCAATATCGGCTGGGACAGGTCGCCCGATTTCGGCGCGAACACCAATCCCGAGCTTGTCGAGGCCGTAGTGCGCGAATGCTACAAGGCGGGCGCAAAGGAGGTTTTGTGTTTCGACCACACCTGCGGCAACGACTGGGACAACCGCTATAAAATAAGCGGCATATCCGCCGCAGTCGGGCGCGCCGGCGGCAAAATGGTTGCCGGCAATTCGGAGGTGATGTATGTCGACTGCGAAATTCCGCGCGGGAAAATCCTCAAGCAGACAAAGGTTCACAAGCTCGCCGTCAATCCCGACGTTTTCATAAACATTCCCGTGCTCAAGCACCACAGCGGCGCGAAAATAACCTGCGCAATGAAAAACTACATGGGCTGCGTTTGGGACAGAAAGTGGTACCACACCCACGATATGCCGCAGTGTGTCGCCGACTACGCGACTTTCCAGAAGACCACGCTTACCATAGTGGACGCCTACCGCGTAATGCTCGACTACGGGCCGATAGGCCGCTCGCCCGAGTTTGCGCCAGTTGCAAAATATCAGATTATATCAACGGATATTGTCGCTGCCGACGCGGCTTCGGTGCAGATTTTTGCGGCAATGGCAAGGCTTCATAAAATGGGCACGCCGTTCGGGCTTTCCGACATCAAATACATTGCCGAAGCCCAGTCGCTCGGTGTCGGCGTTGCCGATTTGTCGAAGATTGCCGTCAAGAGAATTTCGCTGGCGTAGCATAGGGGAAGGCAATGAAGAAGTTGCGCATTGCAAGGGTTGCCGTAGCCTCTCTTGTGTTTGTTTTGATGGGCGCCCAGTTTTTGGACGTCTACCACGCGCTGCCGAGGCTCTACTACAAGTTCGACGTCGCCGACACCCAGTTTGTGCCGTCGCTTGTAAAGTGGCTCGGCGACGGCGCTGTGGTTTCGGCGGCGGCGTTCGTCGCCTTTTGCGTTTGCGCACTGCTTTTCGGCAGGGCGTACTGTTCGTTTTTTTGCGCGTTCGGAATTTTTATGGACGTTTTGCGGAAAACTTTTTCTTGGGTTTTCGGGAGGAAATTTTTTGCAAAAAGCGCCGTCGGAAAATTTGCCAAAAGCGCGCTGACTATGAAGTACAGGCGCTCGCTCGCCGCCGTCAGGGGCTTCTTTCTTGCGCTGGCGACAGTTTGCATAATTTTCGGGTGGGTCGCGCTGCTGGGTTTTCTCGACCCGTATTCGCTTTACGGCAAGGTTTTCGGCGCTTTTGTAAATCCGCTTTTTGCCCGCTTTTGCGATTTTGCAAGTTCCCTCCTTTACGGACTCGACATTTACGCTATTTCGCCCGTCAACGGAAATCCGCAAGTGCCCTTTGCGGCGTTCGGCGCTGCGCTGCTGATTCTCTTGGGCGTGTCCGCCGCGTCGGTTTTGCGCGGGCGGCTCTTCTGCAACACGGTCTGCCCCGTCGGGGCGCTCTTGGGCGGATTGTCGAAATTCGCGCTTTTTAAATTCGGCATAGACGCCCGAAAGTGTGTTTCGTGCGGCAAATGCGAGCGCGTTTGCAAGGCGGAGTGTGCCGACGCGAAGAACAAGCGCATAGATTTTTCAAAGTGCGTTTTGTGTTTCGACTGTGCGCCGAACTGTCCGAAAAAGGCGATAGGTTTTTCCGTCAACAATCTTTACAAAAAAAGTAAAAACACCGAAAAACAACCGAATTTATCCGAAAATAATTGTACGGTTCGGGCGGAAACGGGGGCGCGTTGCGGCTCGATTTCGCGCCGCAAGTTCCCGTCGGCGCTGTTGGGGGTATCGCTTGCAGCATTTTTCGGGGCGAAGCTTGACGCCGCCGAAAAAAACGCCTCGAACATTTCAAGGTTTTCACTTGCGGGGCGGCGCGCCGACAAGCGTCTTACCGCTCCCCCGGGGGCGCGTTCCATAGAGAATTTTTTGGGCAAGTGCACGGCGTGCCAGCGCTGTGTAGCCGCGTGCAAGGCGCAGATTCTCAAGCCGTCCGTCGGGCAGTGGGGCTTGTCGCATTTCATGCAGCCGTTTATGGACTACGATGCGGGCTTTTGTCTCTTCGACTGCCACAGCTGTTCGAAGGTTTGCCCTACCGACGCCATAGATTTTGTGTCGCTGGCGCAGAAGCGGCGCACGAAAATAGGCACTGCAATTTTCAACGAGAACCTCTGCGTAGTGAAAACGGACGGAACGGACTGTGCCGCGTGCGGTGAGCACTGTCCCGTTCAGGCCATCGAGATGCTGCCTTTCGACAGGAAGAAATCCCTCTACATTCCGCATGTGCATTCCGAAGTTTGCATTGGCTGCGGTGCCTGCGAGAGCATTTGCCCCGTTCGTCCGCATCGCGCCATTGTCATAGAAGGGCTTGCTGTGCATTCTGTCTCGAAAGTTTTCGATTCTTCAATGCGCGTGAGCAAACCCGACTACGAAGTGTCCCAACCCCAAAACTCCTCCCCGTTCCCCTTCTAATTTTTTTCTTGTGGCGGCGCAGGTGCGCTTCCTTTCTGTGGCGCACGGATTTTTCTCCCGAAAAATATTCCGCGCTTTGACAGTGAAGATCACGCGCTCGGTGGGGTTAGATTTTGCGGAGCAGGGGATTTTTGCGAAGCAAAAATTTTCCGCCGCTTTGCTTGGGATTATTATAAGTTTTCATTGAAGTAGAAAAAATTTTTGCTTAATGATATTCACTGACAAAGCAGGGCAGGTATTTGCGGAGCAAATGCCCTGCGCCAGAAGATAAAAAAAACGGAAAAATTTTGTTGCATTTTGCAAAGGAGAATGTAGTCTGCTTCACTATGAAACCTCGTAAATTAACTTTATTATTTTCCGCCATCGCCGCATCGGTACTCATGGGTGCGTGCTCTTCCAACGACGAAGTAGCCGACAAGGGTTTTAACTGCTTGGGTCTGGTTTCCTATACCCCCGCAAGCTTTGAACCGTCGTCGGAATACAGCTCCGTCATCAGAACAAAGGACATTTTCGGTTGCGAACTTCCCTCTGGCGACAGAACGTCGTTCCTCTGGGGCGCTATCGTCATTGAAGACTACTAAAATTGTCTCGGTAAGTATTAACTTAAAAAACCTTCTCCTCCCTCAAAAGCGGCGAAGGTTTTTTTTTGCGTTTTTACGGTTGACCGAAACGCCGCCGCAGTGAAGATTGTTTAAATGCGTATTTTTTGCATAGACATAGGCAACACGCGTACACATTGCGCGGCGGTGGATTGCGGAGAGTCTTTCAGGGTCGGCTCGCCCGCCGATTTCCCGAGCGACTCGTTCGCCGAAATGCTTTCGGGGCGGAATTTGGTTGAGGCTTCGGGGGCGGACGCAGTTTGCTGGTGTTCGGTAGTGCCGAAATATTCGGCGGTGTTGAAGCCCGCATTGGAAAAATTCGACACAATGCAGCTTACCTGCGAAAATTCGCCCATTAAAATAGACATAAAAGCGCCGCAGCAGCTCGGGCAGGACAGAATAGCCGACGCCGTCGGTGCGGGCGTCTATCTGAAAGCCCCGTATCTTGTCGTGGATATGGGCACTGCGGTCACCATAGACTTGGTGGACGAAAACGGCAGCTACGCCGGCGGGGCGATTGCCCCCGGAATGAACGCGTTTTCGCAATATCTAAGCCAGATGACGGCGCAGCTGCCGTCGATAAACCCCGCCGACGCCGACTGCAACCTTGCAATAGGCAAGGATACGCTCGAGGCAATGTATGTCGGGTGCGCAAAGGGCTTTTGCAAACTGGTGGACGGTATAATTGCCGATATTGAATCGGCGTATTTCGGCGGAAAATCCGCTGCCGACAAAACAATTTTTACGGGCGGCAGCGTGGAGCTTCTGCCCCAAAACTGGCTCGGCGGGCGCAGGGTCGACAGAAATTTGGCCTTTATTGGGCTTGCAAAATCGTTTTTATTCAACAGAAAAAAGGTATGAAAAAGATAGTTTTTCTAATGTTTTCGGTTTTCGCTTGCTGTGCGGCGGCGTTTGCCGATACCGCAAAAACTCCCGAATTGCTCAAGCAGCGGGATAAATTCGGCGACATAAAGCTTTTCGAGGCAAAGAGCATATACTCAAATCCGCGCGCCAATGCCGACTTGCTGAGGGAATACGCAAAGAATCCCGCGTCTTTCAAAGACGCCGACTTGTTCCCGATTGCAATCTGCTACATAACGTTCAAGGATTTTCCCAAGGCGTTGCAAACCCTGCAAAAGCTTTCGGCGGCGCGCCCGAAAGACATATCGGTATACAGGACGCTCGGCAGCGTGTACTTCCTCACGCGCGACATAAAAAACAGCGTCGCCGCTTATAAAAAGGCGATGGACTTGGGCGACGGCTTTTCGTCGGTTTACTGCGCAAGCGCGCTGATGCTGGAAAAGCGCTACGGCGAAGTCGCCGAGCTTTTGCCGACTCTGAAAGAATTTGCGCCCAAGAATCTCGAGGCGATGAACGTTTTGCTTTCCTATGCGGTGCAGGCGAAAAATCCCGCCGCAGACAAGGCTGTGAAAGATGCGTTCAAAAAAGCCGACGCGCGCACGCTCATGCTTTCGTCCACTCCGCAGGGGTTCGGGCTTTCGCTGGGCGTGTACAGGGCGCGCCCCGATTTGTGGCCGACGCCGATGCTGGTAATTCCCGCCCGCGCGGCGGCGCTGTTCGAACAGTGGCCCGTGGCGCTCGACCTCTACCAGAAAGTGCTTTACGTCGAGCCCGACAACACCATTGCCCTGCGCGGAATGGGGCTTGTGCAATACCGCCTCGGCGACGTTTCGGCGGCGGCAAAGTATGTTAAAAAGGCGTTCGACAAGGGCGACAAAGACGCCGTTGTAGACGGCATAGAATTGTTCCTGCTTTCAAAGTACTCTTTCATTTGGGATATGTTCAAGCAGAATGTCGATTTCAAGACGCTTCCGTTGCCCGTCCGCGCGGGGCTTGTGCGCTACGCAGCCGAACACTCGGGATATGCGGATATGTTCTTCGGGGCTCTGGCTGACAAAAGCGCCCAGCCGCTGTATAAAGAAAAGAAGATGGAGGCCGTCATAAAACAGGGGCTTGACAGGTATTCCTCCGATTCGAGAGCAAAGGACGTTGCCGCCGCCCTCTACAAGGCGACCGTTAAATAAAATGGCGGAAAAGAAAAAAAAGGTAGACTACGCCGCGCTTTCAAGCCCGTTTATGCGCATTCCCAAAATGCGCGTTGCAGCGGCGCGCGCGCTGATGGACTTGGGCGTAAAGGAAGTCTACGAGCTACGCGGCAGAGACCCCGAATCGCTGCTTGCCGACTACCAAAAATTGACGAAGAAAAAGCCCGACGCCGAGTTGCTGCACTATTTCAAAGTTGCCGTGGATTTTGCCGAGGCAGAGTAGGGCATAGCGTCCGAAAAGCGGTATCGCTTCCGAAAATAAAAACCGTCGTTTTTACGGCGGGTTTTTGCTTTCGGGGAAATCTTGAAAATGCGGCGCGTATTTGCACGCCTAGCGGGGCGGTGGCTAATACTGGGGGTGCGAGTCGTCGGCGTCGTGCGGGGCGTCGGTTGTGGTGATGTCTGCGTAGGCTATCCTCACTGCGCGGGCGAGGGAATCGGGCGACATTTCAAGCTGCAATCCTATGCGCCCGCCGCTGAATACTATTGTGTCGAAATTTTTTGCGGATTCGTCCACGGTTGTCGTAAAGTATTTTTTCATTCCTATCGGCGAGCAGCCCCCGTGGACGTAGCCGGTAAGCTCGAGCAGGAATTTTTGCTTGAGCATTTCCACCGATTTTTCTCCGACGGTTTTCGCCGCCTTTTTCAAGTCGAGCGCCTTTGCAACGGGTATCACAAACACATAGTGTTTGCCGCTTTTGCCGACTGCCACAAGCGTCTTGAAAACCTTGTCGGGATTCTGCCCGAGCATTGCGGCGACTTCCGTTCCGCTGACGGCCTTCGACGAATCGTAGGTGTGGGTCTTGTTCGGCAGTTTGAGCCTTTCAACAATCCTTACGGCATTTGTCTTTTCTTGCATAAAGAAAACTCTTTCCCGACGGGTAAAAATGTCAACTTAGAAAATTTTTCAAAAAAAAAGTTAGATAAGCCTAACTTTTCTCTTGACTTGTCCGAAATATATGTCAGATTCGGCTTCATAAAAAGGGCGCGTTGCGTTCCGCCGAGAGGTTTTTTTACCTATGATTGTTCCTTTCGGCGGGTGCGGTGCGCTAATCGGTGCGGGTGTCTTTGTTTGCAAACTGTCTTTCCCGTGCCGAGCTTTTTATTGTTTGATACATATGCAAGGGTTGTTCGCGGCGGGTCTAAAAACCCCGCCGCATTTTTTTTGTGCATTTGTGGCGTCGGGCGCGCGCCCAATTTTTTGTTGAATATTTTTGCCGATAATCCACTATGAAAGAATATGCACAACAACAACGCGGAAGAGGTTTGGGAATCAATATGCAAGGAGGCGTCGTCGGCCGCGTCGAACGAGCCGGTTATGGCGCCGATAATGAGGGAGGTTTTCCTTTCAAGAAAAGACCTTTTCGATGCCGTGTGTTTCAGAATTGCCGCGAAGCTCGAGGCGCGTTCCCGCCAAAATCTGAATCTCTATTGTGCGTTTAAGGACGCTTTTGACGCCGACGAATCCATTCGCGCCAACGTTCTCAAGGACATTCTTGCCGTTCGCGAGCGCGACCCCGCCTGCGTTTGCTATCTTGCGCCCATTCTCTATTTCAAGGGATTTCAGGCTATAACAACCCATCGTGTGGCGCACTGGCTTTGGAACAACGGCAAAAAACATTCCGCATTTTATTTGCAGAGTCTCGGCAGTGATGTTTTTGCCGTCGACATTCACCCTGCGGCGCGTTTTGGCGGCGGAATTTTGCTCGACCACGCAACATCATTTGTCGCGGGCGAGACTTCAGTTGTTGAGGACAATGTATCCATTTTGCACGAGGTAACTCTCGGCGGCACGGGCAATGAAATCGGCGACCGCCATCCCAAAGTCCGTTCCGGCGTTCTCATTGGCGCGGGTGCAAAGCTAATCGGCAACATAACCATAGGCGAAAATGCCAAGATTGGTGCAGGCAGTGTAGTTTTAGACGATGTTCCCCCGCACACTACTGTT
>ERZ808267.264-NODE-264-length-18330-cov-5.390150_pt1 | contig 18330 bp, 25 predicted proteins | sample MGYA00521241_ERZ808267 | MGnify/ENA primary metagenome ERZ808267 (study PRJEB31516, sample SAMN03275592) | gut metagenome | biome: mammalia-associated habitat; material: feces | host: Papio cynocephalus | place: Kenya | collected 2012-07-19 ... | reverse complement strand
TCGGCTGGAACGAATGAAGGTCAGTTCCCTTGTCAAGAAGAAGCGTAAGGTCAAAATTTTTCGCCTTGTCCCCAAGAATCTCGCGGCACCAGTCGTACTGCGGAAAAGTCGTGCAGACGATTGATTTTTTTGATGAGCTATTTTTGTCCGTCTTTGCGGAAACAGAAAAACACAATGAAAAAGCGCACAATGCGGTAATGATGAATTTATTTCTTTTCATATTTTCTCCAGTTTGTAAAAAATTTGTAAAAAGTTCGCATCCACAGTTTTCCAGAGATTAAACAGACGCGATTTTTGTTCTCTTTGAATAAATTTTGATAATACGGGCGCTTCTGCCTAAAGGCAGACCGGGCTTTTCGGAGTTCCGCCTTTCGGCTTCATTCCTCGCTTCGCTTCGGAACGCTCCGCGCCCCTACAATCCCTAGCGCAGCGCAAGGACATTCGCAGCATTGCGCATACAAAATCCCTGCCGCATAAAGATAAAAAGAGAATTTTCAGTTGTTAAGACGTGTCTTTAGAGAAATTAAAGAGTTATTGAAAAAAGTCTGATATGAATTTTTAAAGGAAAGCTTTAAGGCAAAATATCGCCGGGCAAAGGAAACGCCGGCTGCGCAAAGGGCAAGGCTCAAAAGCTTTGCGTTCTGCTCGGCAACTTGAATCACAAAGCAGATTGGACAGTCGTCGCCTGAGCAGTCGTGCCCGGCTTCGGCAGCCGCAAAAAACACTGAGAAAACTGTAAGCAAGATAAAGACCGCCGCAAAAACCGCGCGCAGCCTGTTCAATTTTGAATCCAGCTTTGAGTTCATTCCAAAGTCCTGCATTTTTCGCAAAGTCCGTTCAGTGACGACAAAGAAAAATCAACCTTGAAGCCGAAGTTTTCAGAAACCGACTTCAGGTAATCCGCCGTAAGAGCATCGGAAAGATGAATCACCGCGCCGCACTTTTCGCACTGAAAGTGAATATGCTCGCCGCACTGTCCGTCTTCTTCCGCCGTCTGGTAAATAAAGCCGTCAGAAACAGCCGACTTGCGTTTTATGAGCCGTCCGCTTTCAACCAGCTTTTCAAGGTTGCGGTAAACAGTCGTCTTGTTCACACTTTCACCGCGCTCAGAAAGAAAAGCAAGCAGCTCCATCGCAGAAAAACCGCTCTCATTCTTTTCCTGAACAAACTGAGAAATCAATTCCGAAGTTTTAGTGTGATAAGACTTTTGCAACATGGTTGCATATTAGCGAGATAAAAAAGAATTGTCAAGAAAAAATTTCGGTTTGTTTATTTTTGTTACCGCAAAGATTTTCAATCGTCCTGAAAATATCGCCTTTTATCAGAAGCGAGCGCGTTTTTATTTCCGCAGGAACTTCTTCTTTTTCCATATTGAGCGCCACATAAAACGCATTTTTGTTCTGATGAACGAGGTTCCAGAACGGATACTTTATTATTCCCGGCGTGTTTCCGCCGACTCCCAGCTCCAAAAAAAGTGTCCGTGCGTTTTTGTACTTTTCAAGAAAATCCTGATAGCGTTTTGCCGCTTCGTGCCAGCCGTCGTCTTCAACAAAAGTCTCGTCGCAGCGCAGGTTCATCGACATAGGCTTTCCGCAGACCGGGCAGCGCGGCACAAGTTCTGGTGGAATTTGCATTTTCAAAGGATTTTCCGGAAAAGCAAGGCCGCCGCTCTTTCCATTCTCGCCGTTTTTTCCGTTTTCGCTGTCCTCAAATCCGAATCCTTGCGAGATGAGCATTTTTCTCACCGCTTCTTCATTGGCGTAAGTTTTTTTGTGGCACGGAACGCAGCACTGAAAAAGTCCGTAGTCGCCCTGCGTGTAGAAAAGCCGCTTTTTGTCGAATCCGGCCTTTTGAAAGCAGTGGTCAACGTTCGTGGTGATTGCAAAATAGTCCTTGCCGCGCACAAGCTCCAAAAGTTTTTCGTAAACCGGAAGAGGCGCGCTCATGTAGCGGTTGATGTAGATGTAGCGGCTCCAGTAAGCCCAGTTTTCCTCAAGCGAGCAAAAATCCTCAAATCCGCCAGAATACATATCGTGAAAGTGGTATTTCGCCTCAAAGTCCGAAAAATATTTTTTGAACCGCTCGCCGCTATAAGAAAATCCCGCACTTGCAGAAAGACCTGCGCCCGCTCCAACCACGACACATTCGGCAGAATCCAAAATCTCGCGGAGTTTTGCGATTTCTCCATTTGCGATGTTTTCAAATCCGCTCAAAATTCAAACTCCTCCGGCTTTTCAAAATCCGCCCTGTCCGAAAGTCCCTTAACGTGCCCAAGATTGTTCAGGCTGCCCTTGATATTTTTAAGATAGAAAACCTTGAAAAGCGGATGCTTCGCGTTGTTTTCGTAAAGCTCATGCACAATCGCGCTTTTTTCCATAATCATTTTCTTGACCGCAAGATTTTCCTCAAAAACCGCCTGTACGCTCAGCCGGATCCACGCCGTCTGAATCGCATCTTCAAGCAGCTTTGACGCGCACAAGTCAATCCAGGGATTTTTAAGAAGCTCCGCGTACATTGATTTTTTGCTGTTCGTGCAGAACCAGAGTTTTCCGCCGTATTCCACCATGAACTGAACCGGCCGCACCTTCGGCTTTCCGTCCAGAGCGACCGTCGCCATATACTGCAGCCCAACTTTTTCAAGATAAGACGCAACCTCGTGAAGTTCCATAATTGCCTCCGAGATTTTGATGAAAGTATTGTTGTAATCTTTGTTATTACAATTAAAATATCGATAACCTTTCATAATGTCAAGAATTTCTTGAACCTCCGGAACTCATCGGAATCCACCCGAACGAAAATACACCGCGACCGTCTGGCTAAAGACAGGCGATTTGCTCAAACTGATAAAAGAAAACGGAAACGCAGTGGAACTGACGTGCTTTTGCAAAACGTTACGTTTTTTTTCAGCCTCATGCACGCAATCGGATACGGATTTCCCTGTTCATCATTCGAGCTTGTCTTGTAGGTCTTGAAGCCCAAATGCTCGTAAAAACCTTTTGCCTTCGGATTCTGCTCGTTCACGGTAACTTCCGCCACAGAAAAATTTTTGATTCCATACTGAACAAGCATTTTGCCGAATCCTTTTCCGCACGCTCAGGCGAAAGAAAAAGCATTTCGATTTTTTTGTAAGAATTATTCCTCATCAAAATAGTCATTGTCTAGTTTTTTCAGTTCGTAGCAGTGCAGCTGTGCGACGCCAAGATTATATTCAATCATCAGGTTTGCAAGCTTCAAGCCGTCAATAAGGATAACTTTTGTGTCGTTCATGGGCTTATAGTCCAGCGCCTCTTTTGTGAATGACGATGCGGTTATGAAAACTCCCTTTTTCGCGCCTTGACCTGCGAGCGCGCCGACAAATTTCTGAATTTCCGGACGGCCGATAACGTTGTTCTCTTTCCAGCGTTTCGCCTGAATGTAAATCACGTCAAGACCGAGCTTGTCTTCCTTTATGATACCGTCAATGCCTTCGTCTCCTGTTCTGCCGATTGCCTGCCCAGCGTCTTTTATCGAGCCTCCGTAGCCCATTTTTACGAGCAGGGCGACAACGAGCTTTTCAAAAAATGCAGGCGACACATTTCTGATTTTATCCAAAAGTTCCTCGGCAAGCGATTTTTGGAAATCGTGAAAGGCTGTCTCAATCAGTTCCTCAGGAGTCTGATTTTTGTAGTCGGTTTCAGTTTCCTGCTTTTCTTCCTTTGTGTTCACCTTGTTCTGAAATTCATTGAACTCGTCGTATTGCTTTAAAAATTTATTGTCGATTTTCTGCGGAGAATCTTTTAAAACCTGTTTTCCTCTTTCGGTGATTTTGAGAACGCCTTTTCCCTTGTATTCTATGAGACAGGCTTTTTTGAGATATGTTTTTGCCCAGCCCACGCGGTTGTCAAAAATGCTCTGGTTTCCGCTCGGAAGAAGGCAGCCCAGCTCTTCTTCTGTAAGCCCAAAGTCCTTTGCAATGGAAGCTGCAATCTCTCGGAATTTATGTTCCTTGCCGTCGGCTACACTTTCCAAAACCGGAAGCATCAAAGTCTGATAATCAGGAATTTCTTTCATTATATTCTCCGTAAAATTTGGATGAAAACATTCACAATATAAATTGGATTTTATGAAATTAGCGGATTCTTAATTCTGTCGTTTTTCCGCCTCTTCAAGCTCCTTCACAAGCTCAGAAAATTTCACCGTCGCAAGGATTTGCTCAAATGCTTTCTGCGCGTCAGCAAGGTGCGAGTCGAGAATTTTGTGAATATTTCCGCCAACAGGACACGCAGGATTCGGCTGTTCGTGAAAACCGAAAACATTTTCCTCCATGCTGCCCGAAGCCTTGTAAATGTCAAAAAGAGTGAACGAGGACGGCTCCGCGACAATTTCCGCACCGCCAGTTCCAGCCGCAACCTTCACAAGCCCCGCCGCCTTGAGCGAAAGAAGCGTCCGCCTGATAATGACCGGATTCACGCCCGTGCTTCCCGCAATAAAATCCGAAGTAACTTTTTTTTCTCCGCCGAAACGGTGAATGCACAACAAAGTGTGAACCGCCACCGTAAATTTGCTGCTTACCTTCATACGTCAACTTTAACAGATTTTTGCTGTAACTTCAATTATTACAAGAAAACTTACATCCTCAATAAATCAGCGTGAGTTCCAGTCCTTGAAAGTGTAAGAATCAGTTCCGTTTGCTTTTTTATGTAGACCAAAATCCAGTCTGGCTGAATGTTCAGTTCCCGGAATTTCTTCAGCTTGCCTTTCAGTTGGTGGTCGCAGTATTTTTCAGGAAGTTTTTTGCCACTTTTCAGCAATTCTAAAACTTCTGTAAGGGCATTCATATCAAGGTGTTTCTTTTCTGCAAGACGAACATCTTTTTTGAACGATGATGTATAAATTAATCTATATGTCATGGTTTGTACTCTGGTTCATTCTCTGCTACAGAAAGCAAATCATTCATCATTTCTTTTACAGAATCATATCTTTTTGCTTTGATTTTTCCGCTGTTTATGTCCAGAGCTTCCTGACAGGCCGCAAGAGTTTCGTCATTGTATTCTTCTTCCGCCTTGATTTTGAAAGGAATCGTCCGCGTGCGGTTCACCGCCTTGATAAAAATATTGATTGCGGTGGAAATGTTCATTCCCATTTTTGCGCAGATTGAATTGAAAGTATCCTTGTCTTTTTGTTCCACGTTTACCGTGATTGCCGCCATTTTCGTCCTCTGTATATTGTAGTTTATTGTTAAAATAATATTTTATGCTTATAAAATAAGATAAAATTGTTATAAAAGCAAGTAAAATTACCATTTTTTTTCATGAGTTCATACAAAAGCATCTTATCTTTTTTTGTTGTAACTATTGACATTACAACTAATCTGAATTATATTCTTTTTGTAACTAAAAAAATTACAACGTGCACGCAAAAAAATATTCGAGGTGAATTATGAACACAACAAAAAATCTTTCAGCAGGAACTGTAACAGTTTATGACTTTGGAAAAATCAAGCTTCACGCTTACGACACAAAGGACGCTCTTTGCGACGCGGCTTTTATTATTGAGGGCGAAAATGCGCTTGTGGGGCTTGAACTTCCGGCGTTCACGGAAAATCTTGACGCTTGGAAGGAATATGTTTCTTCTATTAATAAGCCGATGAACGACATTATCATCAGCGACCATCCGGCCGGCGCGGACTACATCAAGGGAATGAACGTGTGGGGAACTGAAAACGCGAAAAAATCTGTGAGCGGCGGAACTGCATTCGGAATTACGCAGGGACTTTTGAAAGCGTTCGGACCTGCTTTCCACGGAAACTTTATGGCTTCAATCAAAAATATTCTGCACGAAGGAAAAAACACAATCGCCGGAATCGACTTTGTGATTTACGACCGTGGCTCCTCATTCGATGTTGAAATTCCGGACGCAAACGCAATTTACACTCACATGCTCGGAAAGTACGTCCACTCGATTATCGGTTCGGAAGCGCACGCTGCTGCAATGATTGGAATTCTTGAGTCGTACCAAAAAGTCGGCTACAAGTACATTCTTTCAAGCCACGCAAACGTTGAGGAGCAGGACGCGGTAACGGAAAAAATCGCCTACGTGAAAAAGCTCCGCGAGTTTGCCGCGCAATGCAAAACCCGCGAGGAATTCCTTTCCGCCGCAGAAAAAGCGTTCCCGAACTACGCCGGAAAAAACTACCTTGAAATGACGGCAGGGAATTTGTTTGGGGAGTAAACAATATGCATATAAAAAAATCAATGTTGTTTGACGAAAGAGGTTTTGTGTAGTATATTGAAATAAAGGAAATGCCCGATTTCTGTCGGTCGTCTCCACTGTTTTTAGCATGAAGCCGCCACAGGGGTCAAGACTGGGCGGCTTTTCTTTTTAACTCTTCTTATTTTTTAGGTAAGAAAGGGTTGCGATAACTGCACTTGCAACAGTAGCAATGCAATTTATAATTGCTGCCAGTGCTAAAACAAGTTCCAAAGTCATACGCAAGTCCTCCCGGTTTTCAGATTCCAGCAAGCTGGTTTGAGTTCGGGAGACACCGCCTTAGAAATCAGGCACTTCCAACAAAATTATTATAACACATTTTATTACTACTGTATATATGTAAAGTTTAGAAGGTTAAAAGAATGTGCGTTAGGCTATGGAGCACTGGCGAAGGTTGTTTGAACAACCGAAGCCAAAGACCGCAGCCGTGCGATTTGCACGGCGAGGACTTAGAGCGTTTAGCGAAGTGCGGAACAGCTGACCTTTGAGAGCGAGTTTTGAAAAAACTTGTTCTCAAAGGTAACGCCCAGAATCTTTGAAAAATTATTTTTCCTTTTTTTATGCCTACCAAATATGATATAATGCAAAAATCTTCGTGATGATTGGAACAACAAATGAATTTTTTTGCGAAAAGATTTGACGAGCTGAACACAAAAGAACTTTATGAAATACTCAAGGCGCGTTCCGAGATTTTTGTGATGGAACAGAACATTCATTATCAGGATATGGACGATATTGATTACAAAAGTCTGCATTGTTTTTTGGCTGACGGCGGAAAGGTTTACGCGTATCTGAGGGCTTTTTATGCGGATGAAGCTTGCGGCATTGTGAAAGTTGGCAGAGTTTTGACTTTGCGGCACGGAAACGGAACTGGCATGGAACTGATGAACAACAGCATTCAGGCGATAAGGCAAAAAATGAACTGCAAAAAAATCTGCATTGACGCGCAGAAACACGCTGTTGGTTTTTACAGGAAATTCGGATTCGAGGAAGTTTCCGATGATTTTTTGGAAGAAGGAATTGTTCACGTGCGGATGGAATTGGAGATGTAAATTTTACGGTTTTCTGCGACGTGAACGGAATCTGCGAAGCAGATGAAGTGAACGTACGTGAGGGATTGTAGCACCGAAGTTCCAGAGCAACCAAAGGTTGTGGCGGAATGAGCGTTAGCGAAGTGCGGAAAGCCCGACCGACGCAAACGTCAGTTTGTGGCGGACACGCCCATATATTTCACTTTCTTCCTCCAGTTACGATATGTTCGATTCCCGGATGCGGGCGGGTCAGGTAGTCTTTTAAGAAAGTGGGGAAGGCTTTGTGTTTGTCAAGGTCGTTGATGGGAAGCCAGTGCATTTTTTCTTTTACGCCGTGTGTTGTGCTGTTGCTGTGGAGCTCTTGAGTTCCGCGCGGTTTCATCAGGAAAGCTGATTTCGTGGCAGTTCAGACCTTTTAAGGTTCCGCTGCTCTGGGTGAAAAAGTTTTCGTGGATTACCGCCAGACGGTCGATTTCATAAGGCACGCCGGTTTCTTCCAGGACTTCGCGCTTCACCGCATCCTCAGCAGTTTCGCCGTGATGGACTCCGCCGCCGATTGAATAGTAATAGTCTTCCAGCTCGTTTCCAGCGAACAGCACGCAGCCGTTTTCCACGATGATTGCTCCGGCCCGATAGCGAAACCAGTTGTTGTCTTTTGTAAAGCAGCAGTCGAAATTTTGCATTTTATAAGTATATCATGAAAATGTGATTTGTGTAATTTAGATTTGTTTGTGTGTGTAAATGCGTGAGGGATTGTAGCACCGAAGTTCCGAAATGTTGGTTGAGCTCGTCGAAACCGGCATTTTGGAATGAGCCGCGGTTAGTCGGCGAAGTGCGCAAAGCCCGACCGGAGCGAAGCGACGGGCACGCCCATATTTTTGACCTTTAGTTTATAAAAAATTTAAGTTTCTCTATATATTATTTGGCATATTCGGGAAAAATGAAAATGAAAATAAACATAAAAATCAAACGTGTTTTGAACTTTCTAAAAGACGGATTTCACGGTCTTTGCATGGCGTGCGCAGACAGCGTGCCGGGCGTTTCGGGGGGAACCGTCGCATTTTTGATGGGGTTTTATGAGCGGTTTGTTGGCTCAATCAATTCGCTTGTGTTCGGTAAGCGGCATGAAAAATTGCCCGCGCTTTTGTATCTTATGCGGCTTGGAATTGGCTGGGCGTTCCCCTTGCACAGTTTTCGCTATGCTCAATCTCCGCAAGGGGCGGGCTTTGCGCACTTCGCCGTCTTGTGCGGCTCATTCCAAAATGCTGATTTCGACAAGCTCAATCAGCGTTTTGGAACTTCGGTGCTACAATCCCTAACGTGCTTTCGTGCCATCTGCCTTGCGGATTCGTTTCAAAAAATACAGTTTTTATGATTTTAAGTCTGATTGGACTGTGTTATAATAATTTCCAGTTTTCAGTGATGAAATTCAAAATTATTTTGAAAAATATCAGCGCGGAGTAAAAAATGATTTTATATCACGGCTCATACACGCAGATTGAAAATCCGAAAATTCTATTTCAGGAAAAGGGACGCGACTTCGGCTTTGGATTTTACACAACTTCCATAAAAGAACAGGCTGAACGCTGGGCAGTCAGAGTCGCAAGACTTTATTCAAAACAGACTGGAAAAGAAGAAAAAGCCGTTGTGAACATTTATGAATTTGATGAAAGTCTTGCAGGAATTATGCGAAAAGAAGATGCGGTTGAACGTCTGAAATTTGAAAAAATAAATGACCAGATTTGTTTCTGCACTGAAGAGGCTTTAAAAGCGATTCATTTCAAAGAAAGCTATGTGCTGCAGAAAATCAGCTGGAAATAAGGAAAAGAAATGGCAGACACACACCATCTTGTAAAAACGGTTTTGATTCCCCAGGTTGCAGAACTTCTGATGAAAAATAAAAATGTGACAGAAAACGAAGCTCTGCGGATAATTTACAGTTCGCCAATAGCGGAACTTCTTGAAGACGATTTAATGGGTTTGTACGGTCAAAGCGCATTGCATTTGTACAGCCTGATTGAAAATCAGAATTTTGCTTAAGTTATGACCATAAAACGCAGGCTTTTTATTTCCAATATCGTGATGATTCTTGCTCCAGCGGCGGTTGCGGCTTTGGTTGCGCTTTTTGCGGCGCTGGCGTTTTGGCGCGTGGTTTACGTTCAGTATATGGACGAGTCGCTTGAGGACGGCAGGCTTCCGCTTGTTTACAAGATGATTTCAAAGCTGGTTGAGTCGTATCTTGAAAGTGGCAGCGCGCAGGGCAAGGCTGTTTCTTATCTTTAGGATTTTGCGGAAAGCCATGGGATTTTTATCAAAATGACTAAGGCAGACGGCGGGCTTTTGTTTTCAGCAGGAAATGAAACTGATGATTTCCGCCGGATTGAAAATAAGTTTTCGGGGCTTTTTTCATCTTCTTCTAGTTTTGAAGATTCAGGCGATTCTTCATCTTCGGTTGCTTCTGACTTGATGCCTGATTCAACTGTAAATACTGAAAACGAAGCTTTTTCCCTGAACATAAACGGAATTTTTTTGTGAGAGAGCCTCTTTCGGTGCGGGGTGAAAATTATTCTATTCTGATTTTTGGCTATTTTGACTGGAACGAGGACGAAGGCAACGAGGCGGTTTTCAAGCTGGTTCTGGCGGCGGTTGTCATTCTTGTTTTTGCTGCGGTTTTTGCAACAAACAGCTTTCTTACGCGGTTTATCGTGAAAAAAATCCAGTCGCCTTTGGAGATTCTTGAGCGTGGCGTAAAAAATATCAGCGATGGAAATCTTTCCTATAGGATAAATTATTCTGGCGATGACGAGTTTCTTCCGATTTGCAAGGCGTTCAATTCAATGGCGGCGCGGCTTGCTGAACTTTCCGAGGCACAAAAAAAGGACGAGAAAAACCCCGGCGCGAGCTGATTGCCGGAATCTCGCACGACCTGCGCACTCCGCTTATTTCAATCAAGGCTTATGTTGATGGCTTGCGCGACGGCAGAAATCAAAAAAATTGCGCAGGCCGATACTTTGTTACGCTCCGCATGACGAATTGACGTGCTTTTTTCTGGTAGCTGATTCAATTTTTATGATGAATCTATAAAAACTTCGATATTCAGACAAACTTTCTTTTCTAATTTCATATCTCTTCATTTTCTAAAAAAATATATTGACATCAGATATATAAAAAAATATTATAGTTAACGATAGCTAACTTTTAGGCTGTTTAATTTCTAATTATCATTAGGTAAAGGAGAACGAATATTATGCCATTGCTTTTTGCTTCAATTGGAGATGAGCTTTCTGTAACTTCAATAACTGGAACCCAGGCTTCCAAGCAACATTTGTCTGATATGGGTTTTTCGGAAGGTTCAAAAGTTACTATAATTCAAAAAATTCCGACTGGATTAATTGTTAAAGTAAAAGAATCCCGCATTGCCATTGATAAGAGCATGGCTTCAAAAATCCAGGTTGCATAGGTTTTGTTTAAGGAGATAAATATATGGGCACATTAAAAGATGCTAGCGTAAATTCCACTGTTACAGTCACAAAGCTGAACGGTGAAGGTGCGCTGAAACGACGTCTTATGGACATGGGCTTTACAAAAGGATGCAAGGTTTTTGTAAGAAAAGTTGCGCCTCTTGGAGATCCTGTGGAAGTTACAATCCGCGGATATGAGCTTTCTGTACGCAAAGCTGATGCAGAAAACATTGAAGTTGAGTAATCAAAAAAGAGGAATATTGAAATGAACACAAAAATTGCTCTGGCAGGAAATCCAAACTGCGGAAAAACAACAATGTTCAACTCGCTTACCGGTACAGTTCAGTACGTAGGAAACTGGCCAGGAGTAACAGTTGAAAAAAAAGAAGGAAAAGTAAAAGGAAGCAAAGATCTGGTTGTAACAGACCTTCCGGGAATTTATTCGCTTTCTCCATATACAAGTGAGGAAGTTGTTTCCCGCGACTACCTTGCGTCAGATGAGCCTTCTGCTGTAATTGATATTGTTGATGCCACAAACATTGAAAGAAACTTGTATCTTACAACCCAGATTCTTGAACTTGGAAAACCTGTTGTTATTGCATTGAACATGGTTGATGCCCTTAAAAAATCTGGTGATAAAATTGACAGCAAAAAACTTGCTGAAAAACTTGGCTGTAAAGTTGTTGAGACAGTTGCTCTTCATGGAAAAGGAGTGAAGGAAGTTGCTGAAGCCGCTGCGCAGGCTGCAAAGGAAAATACAAAAGTTCCTGCCGCTTGTTTTGCATCTGATGTTGAAAAGGCAATCAGTGAAGTTGAAGCAATTCTTCCGGCTTCCGTGTCGGAATCAACCCGACGCTGGACAGCTATAAAAGTTCTTGAGCGCGACAGCGTTATCCTTGAAAAACTCAATTTGGATGCGGCCGCAAAATCAAAAGCAGAGGAAGTTACAAAATCTCTTGAAAAGTCGCACGATGATGACATTGAGTCAATCATAACAAATGAACGATATAATTACATTTCTTCAGTTCTTAAGGGAGTTCTTGTAAAGTCTGGAAAGACAATGACAACTTCTGACAAGATTGACCGCATTATTACAAACCGAATTTTAGGAATTCCGATTTTCCTTGCTGTAATGTGGTTTGTTTATTGGGTGGCGGTTTCTACTGTTGGTAGCATGGGAACTGACTGGGCAAACGATGTTTTGTTTGGCGAATGGATTCAGGGTGGAACTCAGACTTTGCTTGAAAATGCCGGCGCAAATCCGGTTCTTATTGACTGTATTGTAAACGGAATTCTTGGTGGACTTGGCGCCGTTCTGGGCTTTGTTCCGCAGATGGCAGTTTTGTTCATTCTTCTTTCAATTCTAGAAGATGTTGGATATATGGTTCGCATTGCATTTGTTATGGATCGTGTGTTCAGAAAATTCGGTCTTTCAGGAAAGTCATTTATTCCGCTTCTTATCAGTTCCGGATGTGGAATTCCAGGAATCATGGCAAGCCGTACAATTGAAAACGAAAATGACCGCCGCATGACAATCATGACAACAACTTGGATTCCTTGTGGTGCAAAACTTCCTGTAATTGCAATGATTGCTGCTATTATCGCGACAAAGTTCACAAAATCAAATGCTTCTTGGGTTGCGCCTGCAATGTATGCGATTGGAATTGCCTGTGTATTGCTTGCTTCTATCATTCTTAAAAAGACAAAGTATTTCCATGGACCGGCAGCTCCATTCATCATGGAACTTCCACAGTATCATATTCCGCAGCTTAAGACAGTTCTTCTTCATACTTGGGAACGCTTGTGGTCATTTATTAAAAAGGCCGGAACAATTTTGTTCCTTGCTTGTCTTGTGATGTGGTTCCTTTCTAGCTATGGCTGGGAATCAAAATCTGAAGTTGCTGAAAACGCGACAACTGTAGAAGCTTCTGTAGATAATTCTGCAGAAAACGCTGAAGAGGTTGCTGCTGAAAATGTAGATGTTGCTCCAGTTGCTGAAAAAGTTTCTTTTGGACTTGTTGATGATCCTAATGATTCTATAATGGCAAAAGTTGGTGGCGTTCTTCGTTACGCATTTATTCCACTTGGATTTGGTGGTGAAGAAGGCGGCTGGCAGTGTGCTGCTTCTGTTATCTCTGGTTTCTCTGCAAAGGAAGGAATTGTTACAACAATGGGTGTTCTTGCCGGTGCAACTGATGAAGATACAGAAGCTCTTGCTGGTGCTGGTGATGTTTCTGATGTTCTTCCTGGAGATGCTGCTGATGACGCAGAAGCTGTAGAAGGCGAAGATGCGGAAGAAGAAGGAAGCGCGATTAAGGCCGTTGATGCTATTGCAAAATGGTTCCCTACAGGTCTTGTTGCATTCTGCTTCCTTTTGTTCAACTTGCTTGATTCACCTTGTCTGGCTGCTATTTCAACAATGGCAAATGAGCTGCACAACAGAAAGTGGTTCTGGTTTGCAATCTTGTTCCAGAATGCTTTTGCATACATTGTAACATTGATTGTTTATCAGCTTGGAACTTTGTTCACCCAGGGTCATTTTGGAGTTGGAACTGTGTTCGCATTCATTTTCTTGATTGCAATACTTTTCGGACTTTTCAGAAAGAATCCTTATGCAGAAATGGATTCAAAACGAGCTATGGCTGCATAAAAAATAGAAGTTTGTCATAAAAGCTGACAACAATTTTGGAGGGCACAGTGCAAGCGTACTGTGCCCTTTGTTTAAACAACGTCAGGTTCTGGAGGAAGTTGTATGATTGCAAACATTGTGGTGGGTGCTATTGTTGTTTTTTGGGCAGGATTTGTTGTTCTTTCGATTTTTAAAAAGAAAAGAAGAGAGCGAAAGAATGGTATTCCGGCCGGGTGCTATTCATGCAAGGCATTTCAAGGCGGAATGTGTAAATTTCATTGCGAGGAACGAAAATGATTGTGAATATTGTCATTGTTGCAGTTTTGATATTAGTTGCACTTGGAGGAGTAAGGACTCTGTTAAAAAACATTCATGGAGAAAGCTGCTGCAGTGGAGGAGATACTGAAGTTCCGGTAAAACCGTCTGACAAAAACAAAAAAAATTATCCATATAAATGCACTATTATAATAGAAGGAATGAAGTGTATTAACTGCGCAAAACGAATCCAGAACAAACTGAATGCCAGTGGAATGTGGGCAAAGGTGAACTTTAAAAAGAATTCCGCAGAAGTTTTGTTCAAGGAAAAGGATTCTGAAGAATTGATAAAAAAAATGGTTTCTGATGCTGGCTACAAAGTAGTGGATTATAAGGAAGACTAAAAATTATTTTCTAAACAAGTCTGAATGAGTTCCTGTGCGGGAAAGTTCAAGAATCAGAACTTCATCTTTTATCTGATAAATCAGCAGCCAGTCTGGTTTTATGTGACATTCCCGGTGATTTTTCCAATTTCCTTCAAGCTCATGGTCGTGGTATTTTTCATCGAGAGAAAGACCGTTTGCGAGTTTTTCAACAATTTCTGCAAAAAGGCTCAAATCGTAATGTCGTTTTTCGACTTTTTTCATGTCTTTTTTTATTGCGGAGGTAAATCTTACTTCATATTTTGTTTTTCCTTTTGAAAATTCCATTACTTTAACAAAGCCTCCATCAAATCGTGAACATTGTTATACCCCTTTGCATTCGGATCGTTTGCAATTCTGTCGCCTTCTTTCATGGCTTTGATTGTCTTGCGGTTAGGGCGGTCAACGGCGATGTCAAAAGGTATGCGACCCTCGCGGAGAACTTGTTTCGTGAAAACATTGTAAAGACCGGAAACTGTCATTCCGACCTGCTCGCAGAATGAAGAGATGTCTCTTTTGTCCTGGTCGTCTAAAGTAATTGTTAAGTTTGCCATAATAATTCTCCTGTGAAGGTGAAGATAAAAACAGTGTTATATAATTGAATATATGTGAATTTCGTGTGTTTTTCAAGTGAGAATTATAGTTTTTCTTATTGTTTGTCATTCAATTTTGAGTAAATATAAGTGTCTTTCCAGATTGGGTTTCCGTTTTTGTCCTTGCGGAAGTAAATGTCTTTGTGCAGGTGCCCTTCGCGGACAAACCCGAGCCGCTCCAGGAGTTTCCAGGAAGCTTTGTTCAGCGGATCGCAGTTTGCTTCGATTCTGTGTGTGCCGTTAGAAAATGCGTTTTTACACATAGAGCTGCAGGCTTCAAAAGCGTAGCCATTTCCCCAGAATTTTTTGTTCAGGACGTAGCCGAGTTCCAGCGTTTCACATTCGCGTTTTCCAAGAAAGACATTTCCAATCATTTTGCAGGTAGCTTTCAGCTCAATTGCGAAAATCTCATCTGAAGAAACTCTCCATTCAAGATTTTTCTTTGTTCCCTCAAGGCTGAGCGTGCTGTATGGCTCAAAACGCACAACTTCTTCATCGGAAAGGTATTCATAAAGGTCGTTCAAATCTTTTTCTTCGTAGCATCGAATAATCAGGCGGCTGGTTTCAATTCTTGTATTTTTCATTTAAATCTCCAAAAGCTTTTTTTTAAATTAAGCTAATTAAATTAGTTTTGTCAATGGAGATTTTCTCTTTTTTAGTTAGATTGAAATCTTTCCGTTTTTTATCAAGTCTAGCATTGCCTGGGCAATTTTAGGGTCAAACTGGGCGCCTTTGCCGTTTTCAAGTTCGCGGATAATTATTTCTTTTGGAAGGTGCGGCCGGTATGCGCGGTCTGTTGCCATTGCGTCAAATGAATCTGCGACACAAACAATTCTTGCCTCTAAAGGAATTTCTTCTCCTTTTAAGCCTTTCATGTAGCCTTTGCCATCATAACGTTCGTGATGATATAGAACAACCGAACGGACATTTCTTATTCCATTAAAATCTTTTAGGATTTCGGCGCCATAAACTGTGTGCTTTTTCATTTCAACCCATTCTTCCTCTGAAAGTTTTTCGGGCTTGCACAAAATTGCTCTTGGAATAAGAACTTTTCCCACATCATGCAGAATTCCGCAGTTATAAATATTCTTCTGAAATTCTTTGCTGTAGCCAAGTTCTTCTGCAATCATCTTTGAATAGGTCGCCACATTTATTGAATGCCGTTTTGTGTATGCGTCGCGGGTGTCTATAAAACTTGCACAAAGATTTAAAAGCTCGGAGATTTCTTTTTCAGCATGCAGCTGCTGGTGTTTTATGACAAGATAATTTATTGCCATTAAAATTGTAAGGAAAATTCCCAGAATGGTGATTACCACAAACACCGTAAAGAAATTATAACTGAAAGGTGATTTGTGAAGTTTTGCCTCCAACGAAACTTGCGTTTCAGTTAAAAATTTCTGCGCATACAATACAAATCCTAATTTGCATGAAGTATATGGAAGAATTTCTTCATTTTTTGCTTCTTTTGAGCCTGTGATTGTAATTATGCCGTTTTCTTTTCTATATGAACCGCTCCAACTGCTGTCTATTTTTGCGTCTTTTGGAACTTTTAGCCTTAACTTCCAGTCTTTTAGTTTGCATAAAGTGTTGTTCTTTATGAATATGTCATATTGTGCGCCGTGCAGATTGTTGTTTTCAAGTATCCAGGAATTTAATGCACCGTCACTTCTGAGAGGAATCTGCATTTCGATTGAACATTCATTTTTTTTGGTGGGATTTGTTTTTACAGTAGAAAAGCCTTCCCTTGTGATTTGCACATCCTGAAAAAAATCATGCGTTATTTTATTTGTAAAATTTATATACAGAAAGGATGATGTCAAGACGACTGCGCCGATGAAAGTGAAAATACCGGTGAATAGAATCGCTTTTTTGTGCAGAATAAATTCCACTATTTTGTTGTCGTCCATAAAATCCTCTTCTTAAAATTATACAACAGAAATCAGAAATCTGCATTCAAACTTTTATACGCTTTTGTTTTGTGGTACAATCGCCTTTATGCAAAATTCGCGACTTCAATCTTCAAAAAATGATTCCTCGCTTGGCACGGAAAAAATCCCGCATCTTATGCTGCATCTTGCGCTTCCGTCTGTGCTTGCGTATCTGATAAACGTTCTTTACAACATTGTTGACCGCATTTATATCGGGCATATTTCTTCTGCTGGGCCTGGTGGTTCGGATTCTTCGCTTGCGTTAACAGGACTTGGAGTCTGCCTTCCGATAATCCAGCTTGTTTCTGCGTTCAGCGCGTTTGCCGGAACTGGAGGTGCGCCTCTTGCGGCGATTGAGCTTGGAAAAAGCGAGCTTGACCCTTGCGCAAGAAAGAACGCCCAGAAGATTTTGGGAAACGCGGCTTTTATGCTGATTGTTTTTTCCGCAGTTTTGACTTCGTGCTTTTTGATTTTCAAGACTCCTGTTCTTATGTTCTTTGGTGCGAGCGGAAAAACTTTGCCTTATGCGGATGATTATCTTTCAATTTATCTTTTGGGAACGATTTTTGTGCAGCTTTCAGTTGGCTTGAATCCGTTTATAACTTGCCAGGGGCATGCGAAAACGGCGATGGTTTCAATTTTGATTGGAGCGGTTCTGAACCTCATTCTTGATCCGGTCTTTATTTTTGCATTAGGAATGGGTGTAAAAGGCGCGGCTCTTGCAACAATAATTTCGCAGTGCGTGAGCGCAGTCTGGATTGTCGCGTTTTTGGCTTCAAAAAAAACAGAAATCCGCCTGGATTCTTCTATATTAATGCCAAGTTTTTCTGTGATAAGAAAAATCAGCTCGCTCGGGGCTTCTCCGTTTGTCATGCAGGCGACCGAAAGCGCAATTTTTGTCGTGTTCAATTCGGGCTTGCAGCGTTACGGCGGAGACATTTATGTTGGTGCAATGACGATTATGCAGAGCGTAATGCAGATAATTTTTATTCCGGTCGCAGGATTTTCAAACGGAGTCCAGCCGATAATCTCGTACAATTTTGGTGCAAAGAAATTTGGCCGCGTAAAAGAAGTGATCCGCAAAATGCTTTTAGTGAACGGAATTATTACAGTCTGCTTTGTTTTGAGCGCGACTCTTTTTCCAAAGGGGTTTGCCTCTCTTTTTACTTCCAGCAGCGAGATCTTGCAGATTGAGCAGAAACTTTTGCCAGTCTACATTGCTGGAATGTGGCTGATGTGGATTCAGAACGCAGCGCAGACAACTTTTGTAGGAATTGGAAACGCGAAGGTCTCGGTTTTTATCGCCTGCCTGCGGAAAATAATCCTTTTGATTCCGCTCGCTTTAGTCCTGCCTCGCTTTTTCGGTGTTGACGGGATTTTCTTTGCCGAGCCACTCGCCACAACCTGTTCCGCTCTTACAAGCACCGTGCTTTTGACAAGAGAATACAGAAAACTGTAGGTTGAAAATCAAGTTTCGCAGTGGGGAAGGGCTTGTGGGAAACAATAATATTGTGAAGTAGTTAAAAGGTCGTGTTTTGCGAATACAGCTCAGGAATTACTTTGGTTTAATTTGTTCACTTCTTCCAAAGAGAGTCCTGTACATTTAGCAATTGTTTCTGCAGGAATATTTTCCTTAAGAAAATTTCTTGCGGTCTCTAATTTTGCATTCCGTGCACCTTCCTCCAAGCCGGCTTGTCTTGCGTCAAAAAGTGGCAGTGCATCCATCATATAGTCGCTCCTGAATATCTCGTTGATTTTGAGC
>ERZ808267.263-NODE-263-length-18399-cov-3.423354_pt1 | contig 18399 bp, 30 predicted proteins | sample MGYA00521241_ERZ808267 | MGnify/ENA primary metagenome ERZ808267 (study PRJEB31516, sample SAMN03275592) | gut metagenome | biome: mammalia-associated habitat; material: feces | host: Papio cynocephalus | place: Kenya | collected 2012-07-19 ... | reverse complement strand
TGGATCGCTATGGGTGGATATACCTGAAATAAATTTGGCCTTTAGAAAATTTTTTGGACAAAACAAGTTAATTCAATTAGCGTTTTTTTCATATATACTAGGAGAATGAATTTTAAGCAAAGGAGGAATACTCATGGCATACACTGCTATCTATGCGAATGGCTCTACGTATAATTCAGTTAAGAAATTCGTTATAGATACATTTAATGAGATTTATGATATTGATATTAGTCAGTTGTCACCTGGGTCTACCGCATTTGATATTAGTACTAGTAAAACCTATATGTTGAATAATAAACGAAATTGGATTGAGGTTCAGATCAGTGGGTCTGGTGGCTCTGGAGGAGGCTCGGGCGGTGATACTCCTGGAGGAGATGTTATTTATGATGGAGGTGGCGCCTAATGGCTACCGTATATAAAACTACATTTCAATTGCGCCGAGATGTTTTAGCAAACTGGGAAGCCAAAAATCCTGTTCTTGCTATTGGTGAACCCAGTTTTGTAATTGATAAGTTTAAATTAAAAATTGGTGATGGCGCAACTGCTTGGAAAGATTTACCATATATTGCAGAATCTGATATGAGTAATTATATTACTATTGATGATATTGTTAATGGTTCGATCTTGTCACCTATTGCAAACGAAGAGAGTCGTGGAACTGTATTAAGTTCAACTAAAAAAAATGAAATTTCAGTAGATCCAACTGATGGGTCAATGGAAGTAAATTCGCTTTCTATTGATCGCATAGATACTGAAGGAATAGATGTAATATTAAATGGAGGGAATTCAATTTCCCTTGTTTAATTATAAATTTTATTTTGTAAAGGAGATTTATTGAATATGCCTGAGAAAATTTTAAATACTCGTATTCAAATTCTCAATGATACCGCTGCGAATCTTGCAGCAAAAGCTGACAAGGTACCCAAGGCGGGCGAAATTGTCTATGAGAATGATACCCACAAGATGAAGATTGGCGATGGCAAGACCAGCTATGCCGACCTTAAGTATTTTGGCGGTGATTCTGCCAAGAATTTCGACGTCGTTCCTACTGATGAGGAGACTGACGTTGTCGCTATCACCCGCGTTGTTGCCGGTACCGAGGTGCATACTGGTGATACCGCTATTGTTAAGCGCGTGATTTCTGGTGATAAGACCAGCTATACCGCCTATGTGTATGACGGCGAGTGGAAGGCCATGGATGGCAACTATCGCGCCGATAACGTCTATTTCGATGACGACATCACCTATACTGTGGCTATCGGCACTCTGTCCAAGCCCTCTGGTTCCGCTAAGTTTGCTGCTAAGGGCAAGAATGTGGAGCAGGTGCTGTCCAGCCTGATGGCGCAGGAAGCCAATCCCGCCAAGTCCAACCCCGCTGTGTCCTTCAGCTCTACTGGCGGTCTGGGCACCTTTGAAATCGGCACCAAGAAGAACCTGACCTATACTGCGGCTCTGTCTACTGGCGGCTATACCTATGGCCCCGCTACCGGCATCACTGCGCAGACTTGGGAAGTCAGCTGCACTGGCGTGGCCGATAAGCTGTCTACCGCTACTGGCACCTTTGAGAATGTGGTTGCCGAATCTACTGCCAAGAAGATTACCGCTAAGGCCACTTATAATGATGGCGCTATTCCTGTGACCAACCTGGGCAATGCCTATCCTGACGGTCAGATTAAGGCTGGTAGCGCGAGCAAGGATAGCGGCAATCTGCTGGGCGTGCGCTATATGTTCTGGGGGCCGATGATCAGCGATGCGGCTATCGACTCTGCCGCTGTTCGTGCGCTGAAGAATAATAAGGCCACTGGTACTGGTACGCTGTCCACCTTTGGTGCTGGTGCTGGCGCTGTCAAGGTCGTCGTTGCCGTTCCTTCCGACCGCAAGATTACCAAGGTGCTCATGCCCTCGGCGCTTAATGCGGATGTTACTGCGCTGTTTGTCAAGCAGTCTGCCACTGTGCAAGTCAAGGGCGCTAATGATTACGCTGCTGTCGCTTATAATATCTATGTGTATCAGCCCGCCTCCATTGATGCTGGCGAGACTTACTCTGTTACCATTGGTTAATTGAATAGGAGGTAAATATATAATATGGCTACTATTTTAAATGATGCCGCATACATGGGTTTTCCACTGAGTATTAAGCGTGGTAACCCTGCTCCTGTTGATACCACTGCGGTGTGGTATGATAAAACTGAACTAGAAACTTATGCTAAATCCGGCGCCACTGCTTATGTAGGTCAGATTTTGACTTTATATGCTGATGTTGCTGATAGTACTGGTGCGACTAAGAAAGTTTGCGAAGCCTATATGATTTCTAATGAGGCTGGTACACTAGTTAAACTGGCTCAAACTACTGCTTCCGGCGACCTCGCTTCTGATGTTGCTACTTTGCAAGGCCAAGTTGATGACCTGATTAGTCAGGTTGGCAAGGCTGCTGAGGGCGAGGCTGCAGCTACTGGCCTATATGCCCTAATCGATGAGATCAAGGAGCTGGCCAATGCTAAGGTCGCTTCCATTGCTGCGACTGATGCGTCTGTCACTGTTGGTGGTACGGCTACTGCTCCCACTGTCAAGGTGGCTATTTCTGCCGCTGAGGGCAATGCACTGTCTCTGGGCGACGACGGCCTCAAGGTCATTGTTGACGAGGTTACCGTGCCCGAGTATAGCATCAAGAAGCTGGATGCCGCCACTACTGGTATGTCCGCTTCTTATCAGCTGACCAAGGATAATGTCGGCGTTGGTGCAATTATCGACATCCCCAAGGATATGATGGTCAAGTCCGGCTCCGTGCAGACCTATGAGACTGGCTCTCTGCCCGCTGGCGTAACTGAGGTCGGCACCTATATCGTGCTGGTGCTGAACAATGAGGCCGAGGATAAGCTGTATATTAAGGCTGACGATCTGATTGAGTATGTTACCTCCGGCTCTGTTAAGGGCGACATGGTATTCGTCAACATTGACCCGCAGACCCACAAGGTCACTGCCTCTCTGACTGACGGCACTGTGACTGAGGTCAAGCTCCATGCCGATGTTAAGGCCAAGCTGGCCAAGGCCGTGTCTGCTGTTCAGGAAGTCAAGGCTGGTACTGCCAATGGTACTATCTCCGTTGATGGCACTAATGTGGCCGTCACCGGTCTGGCTGATGCCGCTTATGCCACTGTCGCTTCTCTGAATGAAACTGCACAGAGCAAGGTTGATACTGCCAAGTCTGCACTGCTGGGTGCCGAGGCCGATGATAGTACCAAGGAGACTATCCGTGGCGCTCGTAAGCTGGCAGAATCCTCTGCTGCTTCTGCGCTGGCTGATGCTAAGACCTATGTTGGCGAGGAGATTGGCAAGCTGAATGTTGCCGATACCGCAGTAGCCAAGAAGCTGGTGTCTGCCGTCAGCGAGACTGATGGTAAGATTACCGTTACTCGCCGCGAGCTGGTTGCCGATGATATCCCTGAGCTGGGCATTGGCAAGATTAGTGGCCTGCAAGCTGCCATTGATGCCAAGCAGAACAACCTGACCTTCAATACTGCCTATGATGCCGCCACCAACAAGGCCGCTACCATGACCGATATTGGCAACGCCAAGAGCGCGCTGGTCGGCACTGATGAGGACACTAAGGCAAGCGACACCATTAAGGGTGCCAAGCTGTATGCCGATGATAAGGCGTCTGCCGCTGAGACTGCTGCCAAGGCATATGCTGACAGCCTGGTGACTGGTGATGCTGGCATTTCTGCCCGTGTTGAGGCGCTGGAAGGCAAGGTCGATGTGACCAAGGTCAGCACCGCCATCTCTACCGCTAAGGACGAGGCGATTGCCACCGCTAAGGAAGATGCCGCCACTAAGGACGCCGCCCTCAAGACCGCTATCCTGGGCGAGGAGGCATATGCTCAGACCGTCAAGAGCGCGTATGAGCTGGCTGCTTCTAAGGCTACTATGGCTGAGGTTGAGGCTAAGGATTATGCCACCAAGACCGAGGCTCAGGCTATGACTGACGGCAAGGATGCCGCCATTGCCGAGGCTAAGAAGGCCGGCACTGATGCTATGGCCAAGATTGGCGTCATCCCCGAGTCCAGTAAGGCCACTACTGCCATTGACTATGTGGACGAGAAGATTGCCGCTATTCCCACTCAGACCGATTACACCGTGGAGTGCACTACTACCACTCCCGAGGGCTATGCCAAGCGTTACACCCTGTCTCAGTGCGGCAACCAGATTGCTACCATCGACATTCCCGCCGATATGGTGGTCAGCTCTGGTAAGGTCGTTGAGAATCCCACTGGTCAGCCCGCTGGCACTTATATTGAGCTGACCCTTGCCAACGCCACCAAGGATAAGATTTACATCAATGTGGGCGACCTCATTGAGTATGTAACTGGTGCCGAGGCCGCTGATGGCATTATCACCACTGCCGTTGATGATAACCATGTGCTGACCGCTACCATTGGCGATGGCAAGATTACCAAGGCGAAGCTGGCCGCTGCCGTCCAGACCTCTCTGGGCAAGGCTGATACTGCGCTTCAGGCTGCTGACCTGGCTGATTATGCTAAGACCACTGAGGTTGCCGCTGGCTATGTCGCCAAGGCAACTGGTAAAGATCTAATCGAGACCACTTTAATTGACAAATTAAAGGCTATTGAGACTGGCGCTCAGGTCAATAAGATTGAGACAGTCAAGATTGGCGGCACTGCTCTGGAGATTGCTGATAAGGCCGTTGACATCACCAAGATTAGCACTGACCTACTGGCTCAGGGCACTGATACTCTAATCTTCAATTGCGGTAACGCGAATACGCTATAAATAAATACTACGAGGGGTTCCTTGTGAACCCCTCTTATCCTTGAAATTGATAGGGTAATTTCACAATACTCTTTTGAAATTGATATTGAGTTCTTTGTGGGCATTTATATGCCCTTTTCAGAAGAGTGTATATAAATACTCGCAAGGAGGGAAAATAATGGCTACGTCCAAAATCTTAAACGCTCGTATTCAGCAAAAAAACGCTCCTACCGCCGATTGGAAAAAAGCAATTAATTTTATCCCATTAGCGGGAGAAATTATTATTTATACTGATTTAAATAGATTTAAAATAGGCGACGGTTTGACTAAAATAAACGATTTAAAATTTGTAGATGAAACGGTCGTTACTCAAGCGACTTTTGATAATGGTAAATTTATTTTCAAAAATTCTGAAGGTGCAGAACAATTTAATGTGTCCCTACCCATTTACAAGGGAGAGGAGTTGTAATTATTTATGGCCATATCTATTGTAAATGAAAATTGGAGTGTAGCTGAACAAATTGTTTCAGCTCAAGGATTATCTAAAACCCTTGCTACCGCAGGAACTTTTGTTGATCGCAATATTCAGATTACGGTTACTCCAAAACTAGGCGAATTACAATTAGTTGGAGCTACTGCGCACGACGCCCAGCAGACTGTTGTTTTAAACTCTGATACAAATAAATATAATGTAAATGTATAGACTCAGGTAACTTTGACTCCTAAATTAACTGAAGGCTGGATAAATGCTATAAATTTAGCAGATGTCACAGTTGAAACCACTGCCTCTCTAGATCAAACGACTCTAGAAGCAGGGCTTACTTCCGATAATAAACTATACCGGGTAAGTGCAACAAAAGGCTACAATGGGGGAAAACTATCTAAAGATTTAGAAGTTTTTCAAGGTGAAATCATAATTTAAATTGTAAAGAAGAGAGGTATTTTATGGTTGATTCTTTAACTCGTAAAGAAGAAAAATGGGAAGGCTCTTTAGACCTAGCTACTAAATCTAAAACGCTTACTATTAATACCGCAGATAAATATGTTGATAAAGACATTGAATTAACTATTACTGCCAAAGAAGGCAGTGGTAGCATTACTGGCGGCACGCTAACTCATAACGGAATTACTACCACAGATAAAACATATTTAACTGGCACTGCCAATGACGGTTATAAAGTCACCATGTCCAACACTGCCAAAGTTGGCGCTATTGAAGCAAATATCACTGAAGGCTGGTTAACCAATGGAGATATTGCGGGTCTGCCGGAGACAACTCCACATACGACAGCTACGGACTTCTATGTTAAGAAAGGCACCGCAAGTGTTACCGCAAATCAAAGCATTCCTGTCTCTGGCACTATCACTAATAGTAATGGTACTCTAACCGCCACTTTAAGCGGCTCTAAAACCATTAATGGTACCGCAACCGCTGGCTGGGTCACAAGTGTCAATGGCGCGAGCGTTTCCGCCTCTGGTACAGCAAGTGCTTCAGCGGCTGACCTGGATGAGAATCTAATTCCCGCGAACATTGTTAAAAATAAAACTATCTTTGGCGTTACTGGCACTGGCTCCAGCGCAACTCCCGCAACATTCTCTAACAAAGCTACCGCAGGACAAACTTATAAAGATATTTCTACAACTGCTCCTGTACTAATTTCTAAAGATTATTTATACATTAATGAAGGTTATATTTCTGAGAACCAAAAAATTAGTCTTGCCCAATTAGTTCCCGACGAATCTAACGTCATTGGTAACGAAGATTTAATTTATAAAACTGTTAGTGCGTATAACAAAAATGGTGAACTTGTTGCTGGTACAATGGATAATGCCAGTATTAAGTCTGGAGCTCCCAGTATTTCTGGTACGCCCTCTATCGGAGCTAAGGCTTCTGGCAAATATCCTTTAACAGCAAAAGTCAATGTAGCTGCACCAAGTGTCTCTGCAGGAGGTTACATCACGTCTTCCGTTGGAACCAAAGAAACCAATAGCGGCGATGTAGTTATTAACCTAGATGCAGGTAGTGCGACCGTCGACGGTGGCGGGTTAACTGCTGGTGCAGGCGTTACTTCAGTTACCGCAAATGGTTTAGTTGGAGTTAATAATACAATTGATGCAACCGATAAGGTTGATTTAACTACAACATCTACTACGGGATTTTATAAGATTACTTCTTCTGGTAGTGGTAGTGTTAATAGAGCTGCTATTACTAAGGCTCAAACTGCTGGTTGGGTAGAAAAACAAAATGCAACCAACGTAAGTGATGCAACTTCACTTTCCTCTAACACAGCCGAAAAAGAGTATTATATTAAAAAGTCTACAGGTGCTACTCAAAGCGTAACTCCTAAAACTACTGCTCAAACAGTTACTATTGGTGCTGGTTACTATCCTTCTGACCGTACCATTACTATTGCCAAGGTTGATCCCTCTGATTCTTCTCAGGTGGCCCAAGGTGCATTAAGTGCAGATGGTAGTACGATTAGTTCTGTTACGGCAAGCGTGGGCACTGCAACTGTTGAAGTAACCAAAGCGAAATATAATATCCCTCTATCACTAAGCGCTTCCGGTATCGCTCAAGCCAAAGTTTCTACTGCCGGCTATGTTACTACTGTAAAGAATACTAGTAAGGCTATTTCTAGAACTGGCTCTGCTACTGTTTCTCTTGATTTGTATAACGGAGCCTTTAGTTGGAGTTAAAATAAGGGGGAATTTAAATGGAAACTTTAACCCGTTCAACAAACCTCGAAGGCACCGTCACCCAATCTTCTCAAACACAAACCTACACGTTTTCAACAGCGAACAAGTTTGTTGATAAAAATATTTCTTTTCAAGTAAAAATAGCAGATGACAACTATATTACAGTAGTGACTTCTGTTCCAACAACAAAAGCAACCAATCTAATCTATAACTCTACCAATGGTAAGTTTTATGTATGGGAGGAATAAACCCCTATGGCATATAAAGAAATTTATGTAAAACCGGATAGCGGAGTTCCTGATAGCGATATAGCAAGTGCAACGAAGTGGAATAATCAAGTTTCTAAAACCTATTCTATCACTATTACACCTACATCTTGGACGACAAGTGGTAGTGTATACAAATACACTCAATCCATTGCAAATTTGCGAGCATCTGTTAATCCTATTATTTTTTGCACAAGCAATACTAAAGAATATAGTTACATTACCGACGCAGATGCTACTGCAAACTCAGGAATTACTTTTACGGCAAGCAAAAAACCTACAGCTAATATTGTATTAACCGTCATTGACATGAATTAAATTTAAGCCTCAGACCTTTTTGGGTTTGGGGCTTTTTTTTATTTGACAAATTAAAAAAATTATGATATAATATATATAGAAATCAAGAGAAGGAGAAAATTCATGACCAATAAAGATGTAATTATCAAAGTTCTCTCTGCTCATTCTTGTCTAACCGCGATGGAAGTGCGGCAGTTCGCTAAGCGTATGTGCGACTACGACATCACTCCGCAGGCAGTTGCGGGCGCCATGCGGCCATTGATTGCGACCGGCCTTGCGGGAAGTGACAAACATCCCTCTAATGGTAAAACTGTTTATTGGTTGAATAAGGAGCGTTAATATGACTGCATTTGACCATTATGCAAAAGCATTGAAATTTGCATTTAAATGCACTGAAAAATCGCGTGCAACTAAAGAGCGTAATTTGCGGCGACGCCACCGCCTGCAGGTAGAAATCGATTGGCGTTTGCGCTATGCAAAAGATAGAGTGAGGCTAAGAGTGTTTAAGCTCCATTCAAGACAACTGTTTAAAGAAATTGAGGTCATGACCGATGAAGAATTTGAAAAAGAACTAATGAAACAACTTAGCAACTTTGTAGATTTTAAAGATATTTAGAAAGAAGGAGTTAAACTATGAATAAATATTTTGTTATTAGTGATGTACATGGATTTTATGATGAAATGATTAATGCACTTGATGATGCGGGGTATGATCCCACTAATCCTTCTCATTGGCTCATCTCTTGCGGTGATAACTTTGATCGTGGTCCTGATAATAAAAAGGTTATGTATTTTCTTCTGCGGCAGCCCCGCTGTGTGCTCGTAAGAGGTAACCATGAAGATCTGTTTGACTGGGCTTGCACGGAAGGTTTGTCTATGCGAGATTATTACAATGGTACAGTAGGTACTATTGAAGAACTAGGTAATAGTTCTACTCGCCTGGATTGGACGATGCAAGATAAAATGGATTTGGCTTTTAAATGCACTCGTAGCTTTTTTGACCGCATGATTGATTTTTATGAAACTAAAAACTATGTATTTGTGCATGGTTGGATCCCTTCTCTCAAATTGTATCCCGACTGGCGTAAGGCACCGACTATCGCATGGGAGAAGGCTAGATGGGAGAACGGTATGAAAGCCGCCCGTCATGGTCATCTGGATCCCGCAAGTAAAACTATTGTGTGCGGCCACTGGCACGTCTCTCTTGGCCACTTCTGGCAATCGGGTACTCCAGAATGGGGAGAGGAAGCTGACTTCAGCCCTTATTACGACAAAGGTATTATCGCTATTGATGCTTGTACCGCATATTCACATAAAGTTAATGTTCTTGTAATTGAAGATGAACCTATGGAGGTAGCTGAATGATCGCCCTGTTGATTATCGTAGCTTTCTTTGCTGGTATTAGTTTACTTGCTGTTTTAATTGCGACCTTTTGTGACTTAACCTCTGGCTATAAAAGATTTCAAGCAAGAGATGAAGAAATGGAACGAGCAATCATTGATTATTCTACTCTCAAACGTTTGTATCAAGTAAATCCTAACGCATATGAGTTCACTAATTATGGTCAATTGTATAGAACAAGTAACCATAATGGCTGGACAAATAAAGAAGTTCGTATTTGCTTTAAAACCATTTTTGATTATATGCAATTTCAAGCTGATAGAAAAAATAAACGCAAAATTGACCGCCTAACCGAGCGCCGCAAGCAAGAGTCCGCAGGATTGGAAAAGTTGCGTAACCTTGCACAGCAGGATATTGATAATTTGCGGGCGAAGCTCGATGAAGAATTTAAGCAAGAGAAAAAGAAAAATGAAAAGATTGCGGCCGCCGCACGTCAACCGTTCGGCGAGCTTAAACCTCTTGTTTTATCAACCGGACACGCATGGTATTATCGAGGAAGTGTTGTTTATGTAGATGAATTAGGCTATTATTTTACTAAAGATGGAAAGGCTTTGCCTATCTCTTGGGAGGAATAATGGAATATATTATCGTTTTATCTGAATGGTCAGGCAACTCTTGGGGTGGGGCTGATGTTATTGCTATTGCTTTAGCTTGTGCAATGGCCTTCTGCCTTACAATGTATTTTGTGTTGCTCTTTGTGGATAAAGATTCGTGGGGTGGATTGCTTATATTGTCTATTATTTTGGCATTTCTTTTATGGTTTCCTCTGAATAATTGTATTCAGCATAGAGGAGAAACTTTCCAGAAGATCGTAGCTCCCGCTAAAGTTACACAAGAGCAGCTTTTAGAAAAATACGATACAGTTGAATCCTCACAAAGTAATAGTACCCCTAATGATTATAATTGTTGGGTGGTTGGTTTTAAGCAGGTAGGCTAAATGGTCTACTTGCTTTTTTTATTTTTTTATGTTATAATATATTTATAAAAGAAAAAGAGGGAATAAAAATGATCATTTGTGCAGCAATTAAAGACATACGAACAGGAGATGTTTTCTGCGACGTGCGGCATGGAGATATTTATAACCAACTTCATGCAGCCAATCATCGAATTCCACGAGATAAGGTCATTATCGAAGACAGTGTAACTATGAATGAATTTCAATCTAAATATGAAATTATTAAAGTGGAAGGTAAAATTTATACCGTAAAGGAGCGAGCAAAATAAATGGATGCTATAAAATTTATTAAAGAGCGTGATAGGATGTGCAAATCTTACTATGACGCAGAAAAGGGGTATTGCTTAGATAGGTGTCCCGCGCGTGACATTCAATGCATTAAGCTGGACGACCTGAGTGCCGATGCTGAAGAGCTGGTCGCGCGGGTTGAGGGATGGTCTGCCGCACATTCCCGCAAGACAAGGCAGAGCGTGTTTCTTGATAATTATCCTGTGGCAAAAATTGATAGCCGAAGCGTGTTGTATGCCTGCCCAGTAGATATTTATGGAGACAACGTATGCCCTAAGAAAAAGGATGATGCTCCAATACTTTGCTACGATTACCGCCGCGAGTTCTGGATGCAGGAGGTGGAGTGATGAGTAACATCAATAAACTTACAACAGGACTTTTCTTTCGTAAAGGTAGATATTGGTATTTAAATTTTAAAGATATTCCTATTCTTTTTAAACGCATTATTTTTACACTAAAACATGGATATAGCCCTACCGCTCAATGGGAAACTTTTGATTGGTTTATTGTTATCATGCGAGAGATATTGACAAATTATCGAAACAATAGGTGCGGTACCTCTATCGTTATTCCAGAATATGAGTGGGATAATCCAGATTCTGAGCAAAGCAACATTGAAGCATATAACAAAATTTTAGATGAAATGATTAACTTGCTCAATCAAATGGATGAAACTAATCCTATTTATGATGATATGCCACTAAAAGAGGCAGACGCTGCGCAAGAAGCCGCAAAAGATAAGTTCTTTAAATTATTCTCAGAATATTTTTATACCTTGTGGGATTGATCAAGTCGGGTAGCTTTAACGAGCTACTTGACTTTTTTCTTTTTTTATGGTATAATATAAATATAAAATGAAAGGAGAATAATCTTATGGGTTATGATGCTTATATTACAAAATATTCTTGGACGAACAAGAGTAACACAGTAGCTATTCGTGGAGATGATTCTATTCCTAATATTGTTAATACTATCCTTGAGGGCTATGATGATTTTGACCAAACTGATATTGATTCTTGGTGCTCTAATGGTAGATATTGGATGGATTTTATTTATGATGATATTGATGCATCCTTGCGGGCGAAGGTTGACTGCGGTCAGTATATTGTCATCCGCACCGCCGCGGACTATGCTCAGCTTTGTGCGGCAACAATGCATCTGATGGAAACTACTAAATATCAGTTTGGTAAAGTTCTATATGCTATGAGTGATCATCATGATGATGGGTCTTTTCGTTGTATCCCCGTAGATGGAGTTGTTGTTCAGTGTGAAGATGACACTGTACGGCATATCTGGGATGAGTATGATGATGATGGCTTCCTTGTTCCTACAACAAACGAAGACCAGTTTACTACGGTTCAGCAATTCGTGCGGGCGGTGCTTGCGGCTGCCGATACTAATTGGGGTAGTGAATTTTTGATTTTGGGGGGTAGCTATTAATGATATTAGCTGCTTTAGGTGGTTTTATAGTAGGAACATGGTTTGGATTTTTTATTGTAGCTTTGCTCAGTATGAATAAATCAAAGGAGGAATAAAATGATTAATTATATTATTGTCTTTATTTGCGGCGCGATGGCGGGGGCTGCCGCTATGGTTCTGGAGGAGCGCCGCAAGTGAAGCCAGAATTTATGTATACACCGCTTGATGAAATCTATGCAAAAGAATTAAAGCGCCAAGGCGAGACCGTAGAACTTATTGCAAGTGAAAATTTTGTTAGCCCTAGAATTTTGAAATATTTAGGTAGTGAGTTCACTTGTAAATACACAGAGGGGTATCCAGGCAAGCGTTACTATGGCGGCTGTAAATACTATGATGAATTAGAGTGGTATTGCCAAAGCCTATGGAAAGACGTTTTTAATACCGATTATCATGTGAATGTTCAGCCGCACAGTGGAACTACCGCTAATCTTGCGGCAATTGCTGCTGTAGTATCTCCTGGCGAGACTATTCTTTCTATGAGCCTAGACTGTGGAGGGCATCTCTCGCACGGCGCTCGGGTAAGCCAGGTTGGTAAATTGTATAATATAGTCAACTATGGCGTTAATGAAAATGGCTGGATTGATTATGATGAGGTTGAACGACTCGCTGATGAATGGCGTCCTAAGCTAATTATTTGCGGCGCTAGTGCTTACAGCCGCATAATTGATTATTGCAAATTTTCTAAAATTGCGAAAGAGGTTAATGCTTATTTGCTAGCCGACATTGCTCACGTTGCGGGACTGGTTGCCGCAAACCACCACCCCTCTCCATTTGGTTACGCCGATCTTGTAACTAGCACTACGCAAAAAACTCTAGCTGGACCGAGAGGAGGCCTAATTTTCTGCCGCAAAGAACTAGCCAAGAAGATCGATAGCGCAGTCTTCCCGGGCCAGCAAGGGGGAAGTTTAATGAATGTCATCGCCGCAAAAGCTGCCTGCGCAGAACAGTGCATGGAGCCTGAGTTTATTGATTATATTAAGCAAGTGAAAGCAAATGCAAAAGCTATGGCAGAAGTATTTATTAAACGCGGTTATAATGTTATTACGGGCGGCACTGATAATCATATGTTCCTTGTAGACCTACGAGGGACTGGTTTAACGGGCATTGATGTTCAAAATGCGCTTGAAAATTATAATATTACATTAAACAAAAACTCTATTCCTAATGATCCTTTGCCGCCTAGCAAAAGTTCTGGCATCAGAATTGGTACACCTGCTATGACAACAAGAGGTTGGAAAGAACGAGAGTTCACAATATGTGCGAATGATATTTGCGATATTCTAGATAATATGCGGGCGGCCCAGTAAGGGTCGTCCGTTTGACTTTTATAAAAAAATATGATATAATAATTATAGAAAATAAAGGAGTTGATAGATTATGATTAAAGGATTGTATCCACCCTTTGAACACTGGAGCGAGAATACTTGTTGGATTATTTCAGATACCCACTTCGATGATCCAGATTTAATCCACGCATATCTAGATAGACCCTCCGCCGCAGAACAAGTTAAAATTATCAACTCCAAAGTTGGTAAAAACGACACACTGATTATTCTGGGTGATGTGGGTAATGTGGAATGGGTAAAGCAATTGCGCGCTAAGCGTAAAATTCTTGTAATGGGTAATCATGATGCAGGCATAGGTAATTATCAAAAGCGCATTTGGATAAAAAAATTCGATAAACGCGAATATCAAAAGCATGAAGCATTGGATGAAATGAAACGTCTCTATCCAGATTGTTCTTATACTATTATAGAGGGATTTGATTTTTCTTCTTGTCTTGGATACTGGGAAGTCAGGGCTAATAATTGCTTGTTTGATTTGGTATTCGCTGGCCCTGTTATGATTAGTAAAAAGCTAATCCTTTCACATGAACCTATTGAAAATTGTGATTGGTGTTTTAATATTCATGGGCACGTTCACTCTCGTGACATCGTAAACGATGACTATCACTTTAACGTATGTGCAGATGTCATTAATTACACGCCAATCAATCTAAACAGGTGGATGAAAGAAGGTCACTTGGCAAAGGTTAAATCTCTCCACAGACAGACGATTGACGAGGCGACAGAAAGGCGTCGCCGCAGAGGTTATAAGTTAGGAGGTTAATATGCTAGAACTTCAGAAATTTATGCAGGGGCATGAAAATTGGGCTGAACTGCTCGCTGCGGAACCTTATAATCTGAAAATCTCTTACGATAATGATTTAGTTATGTTTAAATATAATCAGCTCACTGCTGACTTTTCTATTCCTCTTGTTTGCGAAGCCCGTGGTATTATCTTTGAAAATAAGCCTCCTTATCGCGTAGTATGTTGGCCTTTTGAGAAATTTTTTAACTACGGGGAGCCGCATGCAGCCCAGATTGATTGGTCTACTGCTTTAATTCAGGAGAAGATTGATGGTAGCCTTATGAAGGTATATTACTGGAATGGAGAGTGGAAACTGGCAACAAATGGCACTATTAATGCCTATGTTGCGCCGCTTGGCGATGGCGATGTATTTAAATCTTATGGTGATCTGTGGGACAGCATTTGGCCCGATTGGCGTAACGCCATGAATAAAAACGCTGATAAAGAATGTACTTATATGTTTGAAATGGTATCTCCTTACAACAAGGTAGTTATCCCCTATCAAAAGAGTGAAATTTATTTTCTTGGTTGGCGAGATAATGTTGTTGGATATGAATTATTTCCTACTGATAGTATGATTTTTCAATATCGTCCTATTCCTAATCGCTATCCCCTTAATTCTCTTGATGAGGTAATTGCGGCGGCTAGTAGTCTACCGTGGGATCAAGAGGGTTATGTGGTGTGTGATGGGGAATTCAATCGCGTAAAGATCAAGTCTCCCGCATATCTTGTTGCACACTATGCCGCAACAAATGGAGTTATCACCAAAAAGCGTTTGATAAAAATTATCTTGGCACACGAGGAAGATGAATTTCTTGTCTATTGTTCTGAATACAAAAAAGCAATAGATGAAATCAAGGAAGATATGCGGGCGCTGGAAGATGAGTGTGGCAAAGCTCTCCACAAGATTTCTGAACTTCCAGGCTATTGGCGCGACTATCCCCGCAAAGAGATTTATGAACGAGTTAAAAATTGGTCTAATGCAGAGTTTAAGTACGTCATGGCTAATTATAAAGAATATGTAAATTGGAAAACTTTTACTGAGAATTGGTCTGAAAACAAGTGGATGGAGGTATTATATGGCTAAGCAGTATATTATTCCTGGTATGCGGGTTGTGGAAACTACCTACCACATGGGTACTGTTGTTTCTGTGAATAAAGAGCAGAATACCGTGGTTATGCAGGAAGGTAATAAATTCCGCACTGTTCCTATGTGTAATGTTGACATTATTCCTCAGGAGGTAGATTACGATGAGAAGTTCTAAGTCTAAATATTCTGCCATGCAAAATCAAGAGTTGGAAACTAAGGCTTTCATGGTACTCGCGCAGACCACTCAGGCGCTAAGTATTCCTGAGATTTGCGGCCAGGATTTCACGTTGTCAACGCAGACCCCGCAGAAAATGGCAAGAGTGCTAAATAATCTTTGTGATATGGGTGCCGTTATTAAGGCTAAGGATAAGTCTAAGGGACGTATGGTGTATATGTCTATGTCGTCCTATAATGATATGATGAATGGAGATAACAATGATTAAAAAGATTATACCCCTTGTGAACACTATTTTTGATACGGTGCTTGTTGGCGTGTTTGCGTTTAGCGCGGCAAATGCGGCAAGCCCTTATCTGATGGTAGGCCAGCTGGTCGCCGCAGGTTGTTGGGCGGTACTGGCTGTTATGAATAGTGGAGTGCTAGATAGTATTAAGGAATAAAAATAACCCCTCGCAACACAGCGAGGGGTTTAGTTTTAGAAAAGTTATTAAAATTTTTACCACATAGCAAACAAAACCAATAACTTTAAATAACCCTTAGCGAAGTATTTGGTCTGTTTCTCAAAAGTCGGGGACGTACCCTTTCAGGGTACTTACCCACTCGTTTGAGCTCCAGACCTAGATCAAGAGATAGAATAAAATTTGACATTTATAATTTTTTATGTTATAATAATAATATAAGAAAGGATAAAGAATTATGAGAAAAACTCAGCGCATAACTCACCGTTTTTTCTGTACTAATTGCGGGCGCGAGGGGCTACCCATCCCGCGCAAGGTAAGTCATCAACACGAAAAGGGACACCTCAAAAATCTCTATTGCCCTTGGTGCAAAGGCGAATATAATCACTGGGAGTGCCACGATGATGAAGAAGTGGCAAGATTTAAAGAAATTTTTAGAATGGATGTGATATATCATGAGTTATCTGATTATGTTTTGCGGCATTCCTGGCAGCGGAAAGTCAACTGAGGCTCGCCGCATGATGGCCGCATTTTCTGACAAAGGCTTCTCGGTCGGATATATTTCCCGTGACGAGCTAAGATTTCAAATGATTTCTGAAAATAACGGTTATTTCTCCAAGGAGAAGGAAGTTTTTAGAAAATTTATTGAAAATACTAATAAATCAATTAAGCAAAATGATATTACGATCATTGATGCAACTCATATTTCTAAAGTAAGTAGGGCTAAAATTCTCAATCAAATTGAGGAACGTAGCGATGTGCGGTTGCTGGTACTCTACCTGACTACGCCTCTTGATGTTTGTGTGCGGCAAAACGATCTCCGCAGCGGTAGAGAGCGAGTCCCACATGAAGCAATAGAACGAATGGCTGAGGGATTCGAGGAGCCTACTGTTGAAGAATTTATGAAGTATCATTTTGAGTCTGTTGAAGTATGGGAGAAACCTTGGAAGGAGGGAGAATCTTGATTTACGTCACAAGTGACCTTCATCTGTCGCACAATAAGCCTTTTGTTTACGCAGCACGAGGCTATTCCTCTATTGAGGAGATGAATCAAAGCCTAATTGATAAATATAATGCTACTATCACAAACGAGGATGAAGTTTATATTCTTGGTGACTTATGTCTTGGTGGAGCTGATTCTCTGATTGATAATTTTAAAATGTTAAACCAACTAAACGGTAAAATTCATATCATCCTCGGTAACCACGACACGTCTACCCGCCGAAAAATGTATGAGGCCTTGCCGCAAGTGGTTTCTATTTCTTATGCAGAGATGATTCAGTATCATAAGTATCATTTTTATCTCAGCCATTATCCCACTCTAACCTCTAATCTTGATGATGATAAGCCCTTGCGGGCGCGCACTATTAATCTATGCGGCCATTCTCATGCAACCGACCCTCTTGCTGATTGGGAAAAGGGATGTATCGTGCATTGCGAGGTTGATGCATGGAATGGATTTCCTGTTTCTCTTGATACAATTATTGAGAAAATGAAACAGCGTGTGCAAGAGGACAATGAACGCTACACCAAACAGCTCGCCGCAATTAAAAAATGCTTTGATATGGCTGACGCTTCAATTACTACCTCTATTGATGAACCTATAGAAAAACATTCAATCCCAAAAGAAATTTATATTAATTAAAGGAGAAAAATTATGAGCCTGCATTCTGCTATTATGAACCTTGAGCCTGTTGTCGAGGTTTTTGATAATGATGTTTCTGTTAAATTGACCTACAATGGTCATAACTACTATGGCATTGCCTTTTGCCACGAGGAGGATAAAGAATTCTTCTCTGAAAAGGTAGGTGCGACGATTGCCCACTATCGCGCTATGATTAAGATTTATGATGATGAAATTGAGCGCGCGGAAACCGCTGCTAAGGTCCTGTGGGCCGCCTATAAGGATGTTATTTATAACTCTCAGACTAATGGTGAACCCGCTGACCCCACTGGCGCATTTATTAATAGAGTCTGTGCGGCAACCGATCTACTGGGTCGCTACAAGGCACAGCGAACCACTCTCCGCAAGCAGCTGAAGTCCTACCTGGCCGCGCAGGAAAAGTGTATTGAAAGCATTAAGCGTCAGAGATCTAATAATTCTGAGGACAAAACTGTTTAATCTATTTAAGAGATTTTTTAAAGTATATGAGAAGAATCCGAAAGGAGAGATTTATATAAGTATTGCTCTATATATCTTACTCGGATTCCTCATTGCATCTATTGGTGTTCCTCTCATTGAATCGTTGCAGGCTGTGATTTCCGCCCTAACAGAGCTTACTATTAGTAAGATTAACAAGGGCATAGCGAAATCCAACCTCGCGATTCAAGCTATGGCGGAGGAAGATGAAGAACCCGTGGGACCGAAAGGTGTCATGGGTTTTACCATACCT
>ERZ808267.262-NODE-262-length-18421-cov-3.010944_pt1 | contig 18421 bp, 16 predicted proteins | sample MGYA00521241_ERZ808267 | MGnify/ENA primary metagenome ERZ808267 (study PRJEB31516, sample SAMN03275592) | gut metagenome | biome: mammalia-associated habitat; material: feces | host: Papio cynocephalus | place: Kenya | collected 2012-07-19 ... | reverse complement strand
TCCTTCTCTAAAAGGATGAGCAATATTCATTTCAACATATTTGTCTATAATTTCATCAAAATTTGACTGAGGCATACTATCAATATGGTCTAACGCAGGTTGCAAAAACATAACAGGAGCAAAACGGAAATTACCTTTGGCTATATTTACATCACGGACTTTGCCTGCAAAATCATAAATTTCATCAAACAGATATTTGTGAATTGCAGCTAAAGTCTCAAATTTGCCAACAGGCAAATCCTTCAAAATTCCTGAATCAAAAATCCCAAGAGCTTTTGTTTTGCTAATTTTTTCTTCCACTCTTGCAAGTTCCGCAGATTCTGTTATGCCAAGTTTGTTTGCTATAGTCATAAAACCTCTTTACTACACCATTTTAGCATATTTTTTGACTTTATTCAATTACTTAGCCACTCTAAAACCCTCAAATGCAGGGCTGAATTTTACAAAATCCTGAGTGTTAATTTTTGGGTTTTGGCTTTCAGATTTTGCCTGATGGTCGTATCTGTATTTTGTCCAAATCCTTGAAACCGCGCTCAAAGTAAAGCCCATTGCAACCAAGCTGAACAAATACGGAACACCAGTTATAACAGATTTTTGTTTAATCAATTTTTCAAGTTCTGATTGAACTGTTGTGTTGTTTGCTTTTGCCAACTTTTCAGCAATTGCAGGTAATTCTTTGCGAGAAGGTACAGCGCCGATTGCTCCGTTTTTATCTTGTTTAATCAATTCAGGGAATTTTTCGCCAAAATTTTCTTAAATCCTGCATCTAAAATTGAAGAACCGAAAATGGTATACAACACAACAAGCGGAACTCTTGTCCAAACTTCATAAAAGTCTAATTTGCCTCTATCTTTTGCAGCGCTTGAATATCCGAACAAACCTGTAATACAAGTCAAAGCCAATTGACCTTTACTTAGGGCAAATTTACCATTGCTGTTTTCAAAATCAAGTTTCAAATATTCTTTCAAAAATTTATCTGTTTTTTCTGAATTAAAACCGAATTTGTGGAACAATTTTGAAAGATTTTCTCCAGGTTCAAGCAAAATATGAGAAAATCTTCTTGCAGCTTTTGATTTATGCCCAAACACTGATAATGCAATCCCAGAACCGATTCCTGTAGCAGACAACAAACCTGTTTTTAACAAAACTTTTTTAGAATGAGATTCTACACGATTTTGCTGTTCAGTATTTTCATTTTTTTCCTTATTCAAATTCGCAACATTATTAAAATCACTAACCTTAAACACTTTTAAAGTAAACAAATTTTTAGCAAAACCAAGAGCATATTCTAACGCCGGAACAGTCACACATGCCAGTACAATACCTGCTTTTGTCGTAATCAAGCGTTTTTTCAACTCCTTATCAAGGTTAGATTTTTTTATTTCATCAACACTTTTTGACAAATTTTTAGCGATGGAATCTCCAAGTTTTTTAGGTTGAGCTTTTTTGAACAAACCATTGCGGAATAAATGTTCACCAAAAAACGGTGCGGCAAAATAAAAAATGCCTGATTCTAAAAATTCCAAAAACGTAAATTCGCTAAAATCAATGAAACTTCTTGATAATACTGCTTTTGGAAACCAATTTGTCAAAGTGCCTTGTATAAATCTTGTTGAAGATAAATTTTCTTGAGATTTTAAAAATTTATCCAAATATTTTGTACTTTTGTTGCTAAATTCACTTGCTCCGCCTTGGAATTGCGGTTGAGTATTATTGTTGTTGTTTGCTAAATATTTTCGGGTATTTAATTTTACGTCATTTGTTATGCTTGGTATCATTTTAAATTTTTCCTTTCATTGTGTCAGAGTCTAAATACTAAAAAAGAACCGCCCTTTTAGGCGGTTCTTGTAAAATTGCTTGCTTATTTATGAACTCTAACACATTCGATTCGCACAACAATGACCGCCTAACCTTGGGCTTTGCATCATCATCATTTGCATCATCATAGTGTTGTTTCTCATTTAAAAATCTTTCCTTTTTGAAATTATATTATTATAACCACTTTTTATTGTCAATTATACGCTTTATAAAGCTTAAAATTTTTTATTTTGCTATCTGATTTGCTAATTTTTGTTACGCAAAACATCAATCATTTCATATCCTTTTGCAGTAAGCCTGTAGCCGACATCCATAATACTGTATTCACCGCCCACACAATAAACAAACCCAAACGGATATTTGGCAGAAAAAGAATCAATCAAGCCTTCATCTCCCAAAACTAAAATATGCCCCATGAATTTACGCTCGGCATCTTTTCCTTTTATTTTCAACTTTTGCATTAGAGAATGTGAATTAATAACATAATCCTTTTCATTTTCCATGGTTAGCAAAATTTGAGCAATAAAATTAGAATCAAGTTTCATAAAATAAACCTTTTTAAAATTGTGCACTATGTTAATTTATACCATTTTATAAGCATTTTGGCAAGGAAAATTTTTAGAATTCACTCTGCACTTGCTTTTTCATCGCATTATAAATTCCATAAGTCATACGGCAATCATTATCGGCTCTGTGATGACCTGTTGCATCAACCTTATAATATTCTGCAACATAATCCAATTTATGACTTCTTGTCGGACAATATTTGCGAGACATTGTACAAGTATCGACAAAGTCGTTGCGAAACTCTCTGTCATAGCATTTTACACTCTTGTCATAAATAAAATTAATATCGAAATTTACATTATGCCCAACAACAATATCATCACCGATAAAATTCAAATATTCTTCCAAAATTTCTTCAATCAACGGAGCATCTTCAACCATTTCATTTGAAATACCTGTCAATTTTGTGATAAAACCGCCAATTCTTGATAATGGTTTAACAAGCGTTGTATAAGAATCAAAAATTTCATTATCTCGAATTTTCAACGCAGAAAGTTCAATTATCTCATTTTTAGAAGCGGATAATCCTGTCGTTTCAATATCTATAACAGTATAATTATCAGGAAAATCCATCAATTTTTGACCTTTGTTTCTTGTTGCCGTTGTCGCCATAAATACCCCTTTGATATATTTATTTAATAACATAAAATAAATATTTTTCCAAAATTTATTAAAATCATCCTCCCTTATCCCCCAAGTTACCAAATTGAAAACTCGAAGATTTAACATATCATCATCTTGAAAAAACTAAGGAGAGATTTATGAATATGTTTTGTTTTCAATGTGAGCAAACGGCACAAGGTAAAGGTTGTACAGTATCAGGAGTTTGTGGCAAAAAACCTGATACGGCAAATTTGCAAGACGAATTAACAAGTTCCGTAATTAAACTTGCAATCTGTGGTGAAATAAACGAAACAAACACGGATTTAATCGTAGACGGACTTTTCACAACTATTACCAACGTTAATTTTGACAACACCGCAATTGAAAACATAACAAAAAAAGTCAGAGAACATATTCCATGTGGCTCTAAATTCAACATCGACACTGTTTGGAACTGCAATAAAGATATTAGGAGTTTAAAATCTTTAATTCTTTTCGGACTGAAAGGGATGGCTGCTTACGCGCACCATGCCGGAGTTTTGGGCTATCGAGACAAAACGGTAGACGAGTATTTTTATGAAGCACTAAAAGCAATATCAAAAGACCTGACACCTGCTGAATTAACATCATACGTATTTAAAACAGGGGAAATAAATTTAAAATGTATGGAACTTTTGGATAAAGCTAACACCGAAACTTATGGCAACCCTGAGCCGACAAAAGTATCTACAAACATTGAAAAAGGTCCGTTTATCGTAATATCAGGACATGATTTGCGCGACTTGGAACTACTGCTTGAACAAACTAAAGGCAAAGGGATAAATATTTACACCCATGGCGAAATGCTGCCTTGCCATGCTTATCCTGAATTAAAAAAATATCCACATTTGAAAGGTAACTTTGGTACAGCTTGGCAAAACCAACAAAAAGAATTTGAAAATATTCCTGCACCGATTTTATTTACAACAAACTGCATCATGCCTGTAAAACCGAGTTACGCCGATAGAGTTTTCACAACCGATGTCGTAGGTTTTCCTGAAATGGTTCATATTGGCGAAGATAAAGATTTTACACCGATAATTAAAAAATCGCTTGAACTTGGCGGATATAAAGAAGACCAACACCTAACGGGAATAAATGGCGGCGACCTTTTGACCGTAGGATTTGGACACCATACGGTATTAAGTATCGCAGACAAGGTAATCGACGCAATAAAATCAGGAAAAATTAAACATATTTTCCTTGTTGGAGGATGTGACGGCGCAAAAGTCGGCAGAAATTATTATACAAAATTTGTCGAACAGACTCCAAAAGACACCCTTGTTTTGACACTTGCTTGTGGCAAATACAGGTTCAACGATATAGATTTGGGCGAAATTGACGGTATACCGCGCCTACTTGATATGGGACAATGCAACGATGCATATTCGGCAATCAAAGTGGCAACAGAACTTGCAAAAGCCTTCAATTGTTCAGTCAACGAACTTCCGCTATCTTTTGTCTTATCTTGGTATGAACAAAAAGCCGTTTGTATTTTGCTGACACTTTTATATTTAGGAATCAAAAATATAAAACTTGGTCCGACCCTTCCTGCATTTGTATCGCAAAATGTTTTTAACATTCTTGTTGAAAAATTCAACATTCAACCAATTTCAACACCAGAAAACGATTTGAAAGACATTTTAAAAACTTAATAGCAAAAAATATTTTGCCAAGGTTTATAGGTAATATGGACGTATCATTTACCGGAATAGAAAATATAAAAATATATCAAAAATCGTTTAAAAAATTTGGCAGTTATCTCTCTTATGACAACGAAATCAAACAAGGGGAGAAACTACAATCTGAAATCCTCATTCACTGTGATTTGACAAAAGACACTCAAGGTGATGATATCGGAGATTTCTTCGGAGCAATAAAACGCTCCGGCGGAGATTACGCGCTATATTGCCTAAATCCTAAAGCACCCAATCATGTAGAACTCCAAGCAAAAGGTTTTGAAGTCAAAGATGATATTGTTGATGTAGCAAATGCAAAGTTTAAAATCAACGGCAAAAATATAATGCTGACTAATGACAAAGTGCTTGCACTATATTCATTTATGGCAAAATTAACAAGAAAAATTGTCAACAAACCTGAAACCAGCGAAAGACAAAAATATTTTGTTCAAAAGGTAAATAATTTTGTCGACGCTGAGGCAAGAAATTATCTTGATATACCACCAATAAAGAAATAATTAAATTTAAGCAAATTTTGACCTGAAAAATACTTTATATAATTATAAAGTATTTTTAGGGGAAATATGAATATCATCACCAAAGGTCTTAGACATTTACTTAATAAAGATGCACATATATTGGCACCAGAACTATCTTGGCGCACAAGCTTTATTGGAGCTAGTTGCAGAGTATTGTTAAATGACTTAAAAAATACAATTAAACCAAATCCTGTTGGTAAAAAGTTTCAAACAATTATGTCGACATCTCCAACAGCACAACAAGCACAAGAAGCTTGTGATTTATTTACAAAAGCAACAGGTATAAAAATGATAATGACAAACCCAAAAGAAGCAATATCATTTTCAAACCTAGCAAATACAATATTGCGCGACATAAAAGACGGAAGATTCCCTAAAGACATAAAATATATTATTTTTGGACATGGCGACGGTACAACATTAAATAATACTTGGCATGTTGCCAATGACCCTTCAGTGAAAATCTTTGATTTTATAAAAAAGAATATCCCTAAAGGTGAAAAAGTCTTAGTAGATTGCTGCGAGGAAACTCCAAAAGAATTACGCCATTTAATACCAAAATCAAAACCTGCAATAGGAAAAGTTGTAACCGAATTAGAAAGTTCATACCATACACCTGCAAAAATTGTCAAAAGCGGTACTGATGAAATCATTGGCGGTTACGCAAACGGAATTGCAAGTTATTATATTTAATTTTATTTTATTTATCAAAAATATTTGACATATTTTGCCAAAAAGATTAATATCATATATAAACCCTAAAAGAAAAAGAGAAAGCAAATTATGACAGATATTGAAAAAATTATAAAAGTAAGTTCAAGCAAAACACCTGCTGATTTAGTTTTAAAAAATGCAAAACTAATCAATGTACTATCTGAAGAGATTTATGAAACAGATATTGCAATCACAGACGGCAAAATCGCAGGGATTTCTAAAGGCTACAAAGGCAAAAAAGAAATTGACTTAAAAGGTGCTTACGTTTCACCATCATTCATTGACGGTCACGTCCATTTAGAAAGTGGGATGTTATTGCCATCCGAATTTGCCAAATTGGTTATCCCATCAGGTACAACAACCGTTGTTGCAGACCCACATGAAATAGCTAACGTAATGGGTTTGCAAGGAATAAGTTTTATCAGAGAGGCAACAAAAGACCTCCCACTTGATGTGTTCATTATGTTGCCATCTTGCGTACCTGCAACAAAACTTGAAACTTCAGGGGTTGACTTAAATTGTTATGATTTGGCTCTTTTAATTGATGCACCTTGGGTTCTTGGAATTGCAGAAATGATGAATTTCCCTGGGGTTGTAAATTGCGATAAAGAAGTTTTGAGCAAAATTGCACTCGGTTTAGAAAAACACAAAAGAGTGGACGGACACGCACCAAGCCTGTCAGGCAAAGACCTAAACGCTTATGTCGCATCAGGTGTTGCATCTGACCACGAATGTACAAACCCTGATGAGGCAATTGAAAAAATAAGACTCGGAATGTATATAATGATTCGTGAGGCAACAGGAGCAAGGGATTTAGAACCATTGATTCCTGTACTAAAAAAATACAATACAAGAAAATGTATCTTTGTAACAGATGACAGACACCCTAAACACTTGAAAAAACATATTTCAGGTATGGTTAAAAAATCTGTAGAATTAGGTGTTGACCCAATTAAAGCAATCCAAATGGCAAGTCTTAACACGGCAGAATACTTCAACATTCCAAACACAGGTGCAATCGCTCCGGGGTACAATGCAGATATCTTGGTATTTGATGATTTGAAAACTTTTGACCCTAAAATGGTATTCAAAAAAGGAAAACTCGTTGCCAAAAACGGTCAGATGACAATTGATATGACAGAATTTAAACCACCTGAATTGAGAGGTTCTGTAAACATCAAACCGTTGAAGAAAAAAGATTTTCAAATAAAAATTCCGAAAAACAAAAATAAAATCAAAGTAATTAATGTTATTCCAAAACAATTGATTACAAAATTGTCAATAGAAGAAGTGAAAAACGAAAACGGCTACGCAGTTTCTGACACAACTAACGATATTTTAAAAATTGCAGTAATCGAACGTCACAAAGCTACAGGTAATATCGGACTCGGATTTGTCAAAGGTTTTGGGTTGAAATCAGGTGCAATCGCATCCACAATTGCGCATGACAGCCACAACATGATTATTATCGGCACAAATGATGAAGATATGTATTATGCGGCAAACCAGCTTGTTAAATCTCAAGGTGGTAAAATTATTGTAGAAAACGGAAAAATATTGTCTCAATTGGAACTTCCGATTGCCGGTCTGATTTCAAATAAACCAGCCGAAGAAGTTATGGCAAAATTACAAGAACTTGAACAAACCGCCGCTGATATAGGTTGCAAAATCAATGACCCATTCATGAGCATGGCATTTTTGTCATTGTCAGTAATTCCTGAAATCAAAATCACCGACAAAGGACTTATTGATGTATCTAAATTCAAAGTAACAAATCTGTTTGTATAAGTAAAAAGGAGCAGATAATGATATTAGTAACAGGTGGAGCAGGATATATAGGAAGTCATTGTGTAATGGCATTGTTAGAAAAAAATAATGATGTCGTTATTTTTGACAACCTATCAACCGGTCATATTGAAACTGTTGAAACTTTGAAAAAATTCGGACACGTTGAGTTTCAAAAAGGAGATTTGACAAATTTTGAGGATATAAATTCTGTGTTCAAACACTATAATATTGAAAAAGTTGTACATTTTGCGGCATTTTCACAAGTTGGAGAATCAGTTGTTAATCCTCAAAAATATTATATAAACAACGTTTGCGGAACGATTAATCTTTTAAGAGCAATGCTTGAAAACAATGTTAAAAAGATTGTATTTTCTTCAACTGCTGCAACTTATGGTGAGCCTGTTTATATTCCAATTGATGAAAAACATCCGCAAAACCCAATCAATCCGTATGGTCAAACTAAATTAATGATTGAAAAAATTATGGATGATTATGATAAAGCTTATAGTTTAAAATCTGTGAGATTGAGATATTTTAATGTTGCAGGAGCTGACTCCAAATCTCGAATTGGCGAATGGCACGACCCTGAAACGCACCTTATACCAAATATTTTAAAGTCAACTTTTAATAATGGCAAAACTTTCCAAATGTTTGGAGATGATTATGATACAAAAGACGGAACTTGCGTAAGGGATTATATCAATGTTGAGGATTTGGCACAAGCTCATTTACTTGCACTTCAATACTTGGATAATGGTGGCGAAACAAACTATTTCAATCTTGGAACAAATGACGGGAATACAGTTAAAGAAGTATTTTCAGCTTGTGAAAAAGTTACCGGAAAAACAATTTCTGTTGAAATAAAACCTCGTAGAGCAGGAGACCCTGCAAGTCTTGTTGCGGATAATAACAAGGCAAAAGAAAATTTAAACTGGAAACCTCAACATACACTAGATGAAAGCATTTCAAGTGCATATACTTGGGAAAAGAATTTACAAAGCAGTATTTAGATATTCTTTTTATCTTCCAGTTCAGCAAATTTTGCAGCCATTGTAGGATTGTTTTTTACAAGACGTTTGATACTCAAATCTTCCGCCTTGTTATTTGCTAAGCGCAAATTATTTTCTGAAGATAGCAATGCATCTTTTGTTTTTTGAAGGTGGTCAATCGTTTTGTCAATTTCTTCAATCGCCTTTTGGAATTTTTCACTGGCAAGTCTGAAATTCCTTGAAAATTTGTCTTTAAACTCATTCATATCTTCTTCAAAATGAGAAATATCAATGTTTTGATTTTTGATAACAGCAAGCTCTTGCTTATATTGAAGAGCATTCATCGCAGCATTACGCAACAACGTAATCATCGGAATGAAAAACTGCGGACGGATAACATACATTTTAGGAAAACGATGTGACATATCCACAATTCCTGAATTATACAATTCATTATCAGGTTCAAGAAGTGAAACCAAAACCGCATATTCACAATCCTTTTCACGACGGTCTTTGTCTAACTCCTTCAAAAAATCCTCATTCTTTTTCTTGGTAGAAGTTGTTTCCATTTCATTTTTCATTTCAAACATTACAGAAACAATTTCAACCCCATCAGGGTCGTAGTCTTTGTATATGTAATCCCCTTTACTGCCTGTTTTCGCGTCATTATCTTTTTCAAAATATGCGTTTTGAAATCCTGTTGAACGCAATTTGTTAAACTCAATTTCGCAATGTTGTTCAAGACTTTCTCCAATCATTTTGGTAGATAATCTTGATTTAAAATCCTTGTAATGCGCGATTTCTTCATCTTTTAGCTTTAATCGCTCTTCATACTGGTCTTTTATAGATTGTTCTTTTAACTGACTTTCCTTTTCGCTTGTCTCAATTTGTCCTGAAAGCTTTACGATATGTTTTTCTTTTTCGGCAAGTTCTTTGTCCTTTTCTCCGACAATTTTATTTACTGCAAGCTCCTTGTCTTTTTCGCAAGAGTCAATTTGAGCCTTTAGTTGAGCAATTTGGGTATCTTTTTGTGCAAGTTCTTTATCTTTTTCTGCCGCCATATCACTTACAGCAAGCTTTTGCGCACTATCTTGCGCCTCAAGTTTAGATTGTAGTTGAGAAATCAATATATCTTTTTGAGAAAGGGTTACATTAAACTGTTTTTCGCTTTCGGCTTTTGCAAGCATAATTGCAGTTTCTTTTTCTGACGCAAATTGAGATTCGCGCGCATCTACCTCTTTTTCAAACTCTTTGTCACGAACTTGCTTTACAATGGCAGCATATCCTGACTCATCTACTTGAAAAACTTCACCACATTTTGGACATTTAATTTCTTGCATACCCCAACTCCTTTGGACTTTTTGACTTTGTAAATCATTTTAAAAAATAATTGCCCATTTTGCAAGAGATTATCCGATTATGGTGGCAAATTTTCCTACTCATTATCCCCTGGAACAATAAGCAAAATTAAAGTCAAAATAAACAGAAACAAGCCTGCAAAGATATTAACAATCGGAATACAAGAACCTCCAACACCAACAAACATTAGCATAAATGCAACTGTTTTTGAATTAATCTCATCTGTCCAACCAATATTATACAATCTGTGGGCATAATTCAAAGTTAATAAATAAATTAATGAAATCGCTGCAGAAATAAGTCCAAAAATCTTTATTGATATTCTATCAACTCCGATAAGGGCTGCAATAAACGCGAACACGCATACAACACCCATGACCATAATGTAAATTAAGATATTACACCCTAAAAATTCTAACCTGCCTATACCATAATTTTCAGTAGAAAAAATATTATGTTTTGGTTTTTCCTCTTGTTGAACCTGATTTGCATTGAATTGTTGCATATTTACCTCATTTAATAAACTAATACCAATTGATTATACCATTTTATCAGACAATTTGTCCTAACCTAACCTAACCTAACCTAACCTAACCTAACCTAACCTAACCTTTAAGGAATTATATCAAGCATTTTCACCTCTTTGGCGGCACCTTCACATTTTGTAACATATCTGATACAAATGTTGTCCGAACCCTCACTCGAAATTGTAAAATTTCGCGTACCGCTCAAATACAATTTCGGTCTCTCCCATCCGGAGAGACACAACACATAGGTCAACATGTCCGCCGCTTGTGGGCGGACCGAAATCTTTGATTTCGAGGTGGGGGGACATGACCGATATGTAGTGGATTACCACGTCGCGCCGTGGAGTCTATTGCTATATTTGTAAACCATTGCTCCTCATAATGACATGATTTTTTAAAAAATTAACTGTCATTCCGAATTTATTTCGGAATCTCTAAATAAACACTTAGGTCTATGTCATTCTGAACTTGGTTCAGAATCTTTTCCATAATTAATATTTAACAAATATTACATGTGCCTAATTTTGATTATTGAAAGGATTCCGAAACAAATTCGGAATGACAATGCTTACCTTGCTCGGTTAGAGATTCCAAAACGCTTTCAAAAATGACATCCAATCCACAACCTCAAAGCCAATTTGAAAATATTTCAAGGGCTTTGCGTAGTTGTTCAAAATTATTGCCATATCCGATACGCAAATATCTATCCATCTCCAGAGTTTCCCCCGGGAGAATCATCACCCCTGTTTCATCCTGCAATTTGGCACAAAGTTCAACCGAAGACAATGGCGCATCATATCGCACAAATGCAGTTGTTCCACCTTTTGGTTCAATCAAATGTACCTTTGGCTCTGATGTTGCCCAATCCGTCAAGATTTTTTTACCGATAGCAATTTTATCCAAATTGCGTTTAATAATTTTGTCTTTATTTTCAATAGCCAAACTTGCAAAATAATCATCCAAAATTCCCACGCTGATTGTGTTGTACTCTCTTTGATGATTAATTACATCAATAATTTTTCTGTCAGCCGTAATCCAACCAAGGCGCAAACCAGCCAAAGAAAAGACTTTTGACATACTTGATGTAGAAATTCCTTTGTCATAAATATCTGCAATTGAAACAGAAAAGGGATTTCCATCATGGTTCAAACCGCGATAAACTTCATCACAAAGAATATAAGCATTTGATTTTTTTGCAATTTCAACGATTTTATATAACATTTCATCAGGAATAACCGCGCCAGTCGGATTATTGGGGTTATTTAAGCAAATCATTTTTGTATCCGTACCAACAACTTTTTCTAATTCATCCAAATTAGGAAGCCAATTATTTTCTTCTTTCAAGAAAAACATTTTTACATCCGCGCCAAATGATTTTGGAATCGAGTAATGCTGTTGATATGTCGGAACAATTGATACAACCTTGTCCTTTTGGTCAACAAAAGATAACATAACAAGGTGGTTTGCACCAATTGCACCATGGGTTATCGTTATAGTTTCAGGCGTTTGGTTTGTATACATTGTTGAAATCGCTTGTTTCAACCTGTCTGAACCATGAATTGCTCCATAATTGAGCTTTTGAGAAAAAATTTCAGCCAAATGTTTTTCTCTATCACCTGTGATTTCAAGGAGTTCATCAATCGAAAGAGATTCTACGCAAGTATCCGCCAAATCATACACAGCGTCTTTTTCATACTTATTAAACCATTCTTCGACTTTAAATTTGTCTATCTTCATAGAAATCTCCTTTGATGTTCGGTATTTATATTAATACGCCAAACATGATGTTTTTTGTAGAGTGTAGAGGGCATAGGGGGAACAAGTGACATCAAGAAAGCGTTTCGGAATCTCTAACTGGACACCCCTCACCCTTGCCCTCAGCCATACGGCACGCAGTCTCACTCAACTCGCTTTGCTCGTCGGTTCGGCTAGTGTCCCCCAAGGGGCGAGGGAACAAGTGTCATGCTGAACTGACTAGAATATGAGTTGAGCTAAAGCGAAACGTAATATTCTGTTCCTACTCGGTGTTTCAGCATCTCAAATAAAACATATTAGTCTTATGTGAAATTTGTAATATTTGAGACCCTGAAACTACGCAGTCGCATAAAACGTGACTCCACTTCGTTTCGCACTCTGCTCCTGCTGTTCAGGGTGACATAAACAGTAAAAAAATCATGACATAAAAACAAACCCACAAAAAAGAAGCCGGTATTGTGAAATACCGGTTTAGTAAGTAAAAATATGATTAAGATTTTAAGTTAGTATGTTATAGTTTATAATTGGCTGCCTGTTGCTTTATACAATCCTATATAATTTACCAAGCAGTTAATTTTATCATTTACAACTTGCTTATCAGTGAATAATACATTTTCTTTCACCTGAGTCAAGTCAAGTTTTGAAATTGTACCTTGATTAAATTTGTCTGTGCTGTAGCCAAAGTCTTCTCTTTCCAATTTTGCTTGTTTTTTAGTATCTTGATATTTTTCTTCATCAAGTTTGATTGAAACCATTGCATCGTTGATTTCTTGAATAGCTGTCAAATTTGTTTTGTAATAATTATTCAAAACTCTTTCGTATTCAACTTTTTTCATCTTCAAGTTTGCAACTCTTCGTCCACCTGTGAATAACGGTAAACCAAGACCACCGCCAAGTGCAGCAATAGCATTTTTTGTACTCCAAAGACTGCCGATATCACCTGATAAAAACATTGCAACTGCGCCAATATTGATAGTCGGTAAAAATTCTTTCTTAGCAACTTTTACATCAATACCTGCTTTTTCAACATTTTTTTCAGCCTTCAAATAATCAGGTCTGTTTGTAATAACATCAGATGAAATTTCTGTAGGAATTACACCTGAGTAATTTAATTGTTCAAATGATGTTCTTGTAATTTTGTCAGCATTGTTTGGATTTTCGCCAATTAATACACAAAGTTGGTTTAATAATTTTGTTCTTTGTTTTTTGTATTCTGTCAAATCTGTATTACCTGCAATATATGCTTTATTTGCTTTTACTGTATCAGCAGTTGAAGTTAAACCTTCTTTATTTCTTGCAAGCATCAAGTTGTAAATCGTTTTTCTGTCTTTTACGATTTCTTCTTGAAGTTCAATCATTTTATCAAGTTTAATGATATTCAAATACGTTGTACCAACAGCTGATGCGATTGAAATATAAGCGGCTCTTTCATCTTGCAATGTTGCTTCATATTGTTTTTTTGAAGCATTTGTTTTGTCATGATTTTTTAAGAAAAGGTCAACTTCATAACTTGCAAATGCAGGCATTGCAAAAGCCCAATCCGCACTGCTATTCCCAGGAAGTTTTGAATACCCCGGTCCAAATCCGACACCTGCCATCGGTAATTCGTTTGCAAATTGAATTTTTACAGCTTGATAATATTCATCAACCGTATTTGTTGCCATTTTCAAATCATAGTTATTCTTGATAGCTTTATCAATATATCCGTTTAAGATATCATCGTTAAAATTTTTCCACCAATTATAATTAATATATTCATATTTAAACTCATCACTTTTTTCTCTTTGTTTGTGAGTTTTTGTAATAGAGACTTTTTTAGGTTCGTTAGATTGATTTTTATTGCCTATGGCAAAGCATGCCGCAGGGGTAATTTCGGTTAATATAAAACTAGCCAATAATAGTGTAATAATACTCTTTTTCAACGTTTTATTTCCTCTTAAAAAATATACTTGCATTTTATATATCAGTATGATAACATAATATTGTTGCAAATGCAACACATTATTTTTACAACATAAAGAAAAATCTAAATTATATGCATAATTGTGAACATTATATTGAATCTATCTATTATCAATTGGAGCAAACCGCAAGGTATTGCAGATATTTGGGTTCGCAAATTTTCCAAAAATTAGAAATGCCTGTCTCTATGGATGAATTTACCACAATGGATACAATCAGTTTAAATGATGGAATATGTCAGCGAGAATTGGCAAAATTGATTTTGAAAGATAGAGCAAACACAGGCAGAATTTTAAATTCACTGGAAGAAAAAGGTTATATCGAAAGATTTGTCGATACAAAAAATAACAGATTAGTCAGAAAAATGAGATTGACACCTGAAGGCAGAGAAATTACCGCAAAAGTTTCTAAAATTTTGCGCGAATATATAGAAAAATTGCCAAAAGTTCTATCAGAAAATGACAAATTTGAAATTATAAAATCTTTAAAAAGATTTAGAGAAGGCTTAGAACAAGAAGTAGAAATGAAAATATAAAAGAGGTTATTGAATATGGAAGAAAAAATCAAAGAAGAACAAAATGTTGAACAACCTAAAAACGAAAAACCAAAAGGAATTAAAAGAACAATAACAGGTATCGTTGTTGTTGCAGTTTTGGTTTTGGCAGGTGTTTACATTCATAACGAAATGCAATATGAATCAACTGATGATGCTTACGTTGAAACAACTACAGTAAACGTTGCTCCTCGTGTATCAGGTCAAATTGAAGACGTATTTGTAACAGATAACCAACATGTAAAAGAAGGTGATTTGGTTGCAATTATTGATGATGCAGATTACAAAATCAAGTTAGAACAAGCTGATTCAAGTTTTGAAAAAATCAAGTTAGACCAACAAAATGCTAAAGCAAATCAAGCTGCCGCAGAATCTAATATTAAATTAGCTAAAAAAGATTTAGACAGATACAGAAACCTTTATGAACAAGGTGCAGTATCTAAACAAACTTATGATTCAGCAAAAGTAAACTATGATAATGCTCAAGCAGGTTTGACACAAGCAAACCAAGCATTGTTCTCTGACAAAAGCGGAAAAACCGTTGCCGATGCAAACTTGAGAACTGCAAAAGCTGCAAAAGATAAAGCTGCATTAGATTTATCTTATACAAAAATCTATGCACCTCAATCAGGAACAGTTTCATCAAGAAGAGTTGAAAAAGGTATGTACGTAACAGCAGGTTCACCTTTATTCACATTGGTCCCCGAAAATGTTTGGGTTGTTGCTAACTTCAAAGAAAACCAATTGAGAGGAATGAAACCTGGTCAAGCTGTTGATATCAAAATCGACACTTATCCAAACAAAGTATTCAAAGGTAAAATTGACTCTATCCAAAGAGCATCAGGCGCAAAATCAAGCTTGTTCCCTCCTGAAAACGCAGTTGGTTCATTCGTAAAAATCGTACAAAGAATCCCTGTAAAAATCGTATTCACAGAACAAATTGACCCAAGTGAATACAATATTGTTCCGGGAATGTCAGTTGTACCAAAAGTAAAAGTTAAATAAAGGATAAAAATTTAAGAGGAAATAAGGAAACAGGTTCTATAATATATTAATGAACTTATTTCCTTTTCCTTTTTATAGGGGAATTTATGTCAGAATTAGAAAATAAAGTTGCACAAGCTGACGATGAAGAAAATAAATATTTACCTGCCAATCCTTGGATTTCGGCAGTACCGACATTGTTAGCGGTTTTTATATATGTAATTGATGGTACTATTGCAAACGTAGCTTTGCCGCACATGGCAGGAAGTTTTTCGGCTACTCGTGATGAAAGTATGTGGATTTTAACAAGTTACTTAATCGCCAGCGGTATTATTATTCCATCAGTTGACTTTTTTAGTAAATTACTTGGTAGAAAAAATTTCTATATCATCAGTATTATGATATTCACTATCGCATCACTTCTTTGCGGTATGGCAAGAAACCTTGGCGAAATGGTTGTATTCAGAGTTTTGCAAGGTGCAGGTGGTGGCGGTATCGTTCCGATATCTCAAGCTTTGATGATGGAAAGTTTCCCTAAAGAAAAACGTGGTACGGCAATGTCTGTATTTGGTATGGGTGTAATTATCGCCCCAATTGTCGGACCGGTTTTAGGAGGTTGGATTACAGATAACTGGTCTTGGCCGTGGATTTTCTTTATCAACGTACCATTTGGATGTTTGGCTGCAATTTTGGCAAGCAAAATGCTTTATAACCCACCGTATTCTCACCGTCAAAAAGGTGTCAAAATCGATGGTTTGGGCTTTTTCTTCCTGACAATGTGGTTGTTATGCTTGCAGGTATTCTTTGATAAAGGTAATAATGCCGATTGGTTCAATGCGACTTGGATTCGCTGGATATTTGGTGTTTCTTGCGTTTCAGGGATTTTATTTTTCTTATCACAAATTTTCAGAAAAAATACCCTTGTTGACTTGAGCGTATTCAAAGATAGAAACTTCATTATCGGTACATTTATTCAGGTTGTAATGCAGGCTGTATTGTACGCATCACTTGCAATTTTGCCTCAATTTTTGCAAAGTATGATGGGATATACCGCATTTTTAAGCGGATATTCAATGATGCCACGAGGCTTGGGAAGTATGACAGCGATGGTTATTTGCGCACTCATTGCGGATAAAGTGGATAAAAGAATTTTGGTATGCGTAGGGTTGACACTACTTGGTAGCGCAGGCTTGGTATTCGGATTTTTGAACTTGCAAATCGCGAGCATAAATATTATGATTCCAAACTATATTATGGGTATGGGAATGGGATTATCTATGATTCCGATTATCAACTTGTCAATGGAAACATTGCATAATGACCAAATGACAAATGCCAGCGGATTGCAAAACTTGTTCAAAAATATTGGTAGTGCGGTCGGAACTTCACTGGTTGCAACAATGTTGACAAGATTTGCTCAAATGCACCAATATATGATGGTTGGTAAATTGAGCGACTTGAATCCTGCGTTTATTGAACGTGTCCAAACCACAACTGCAGCGTTGGCTCAGTATACACATGTTTCTGTTGCACAACACATGGCACAATATTCTCAATACGGAACATTGATAAAACAAGCAAACTTGTGGGCATTTATGGATTCATTCAGAATTTTCGGGCTGCTTTGTTTCTTGCTAATCCCACTCCTGTTCCTGTTCAAAAGACACAAAGAAGCATAGAAAAAAGAAGATAACAAAAAGTATAAATAAAGGTGTTAAATAAATTATTTAACACCTTTATTATAAAGAAATTTTATCTATATTCAAATATTTAGAAAATAATTCATTCATTTTAATTCCATTTTGACTAACTTTTTTCAAAATAAAAATACCAGTAAGATTATTTATCTGAATAATATGCCTTAAAAGTTCACCATTACTAATTTTTAATTTTCTGGCAAGCTCTTTATGATTTACAAAATTCGGATTATCAATGTAATAATCTAAAATTTTAGTTTGAGTTTCATTTAGTTTAAAATTTACGTCAGTTCCATAAATATTGTATTCAACATTTTGCTCTTCACAAAGGCGTGAATCACGCATTGATTTGTGTTCTTTTACATACAAGCTATTATTTATATTTCCCAGAATTGCTTGAGAATAATCTTCATTACCACGTTGAATATCAATTAAATTAAGATAATTTTGGAAATGCCATAATCTGGCTTCACTACTTGCCAAAAACGAATTTATATCCACATTACCTTTTTTGTTATTACATTTTTCACAACAAATTACAATATTACCTTTAACAGTTTTTCCACCTGCACTTTGAGGTAAAATATGCTCAAGTGTTTTATCTTTATCACGAAGTGCTCTACCGCAATATGCACAAATATGGCTTAACTCTTTCAATTCCTTTTTTGAAAACATAAGTATTCCTAATAAATAATATTGGAGCGAACAGTCTATCAAACAACAGGCTTGGCTGAAAATTCCCTGCTAAATCATTTTTACAAGGAATTTTCAAAATTTTATAGTGAATTATTCAAATTTACATTGTAAAACTTAAGATATCTCAAGTGTTTTTACCCAAATTCCCTAGA
>ERZ808267.261-NODE-261-length-18527-cov-2.838675_pt1 | contig 18527 bp, 19 predicted proteins | sample MGYA00521241_ERZ808267 | MGnify/ENA primary metagenome ERZ808267 (study PRJEB31516, sample SAMN03275592) | gut metagenome | biome: mammalia-associated habitat; material: feces | host: Papio cynocephalus | place: Kenya | collected 2012-07-19 ... | reverse complement strand
AAAAACAATTTAAATTATAAATTAGGTAACATTGATATTCCGCAAATTGAATTCAATTTAACTACTGTTTGCACTTTAAAATGTAAACATTGTTCTAATTTTATTCCATATTTAAATCCAGACGAACATAGCAAAATAAAATTAGAAGATTTTAAAATTCAATTATCAAATTTAACAAATGCGGTAAGAAAAGTTAAAAATTTAATTTTATTGGGTGGTGAACCGTTAACAATTCCAAACTTACATGAGTACGTTGAATGTGCATCTAAAAACAAAAAGGTTGATAGAATTTGGATTGTCACTAATGGTACACTTTTAATGAATGATAATCTAAAGAATACATTAACAAAGTACCGAAAGAAAGTCACAGTTTGGGTATCTAATTATTCAAAAAATGAAGAATTGAAAGACAAGTTGAAACATACTGAACTATTAAATCAAATAAAAAGTTTAAATTTAGACTATGATTACGTTAAAGATTTAAGCTGGGGATATACCTCTCCATATAAAACTGAAAAAATCAGAGACAATAGTGATTTGTATTTTGAATGTTGTGGAAATCATTGCGTAAGTGTTCTAGAAGGTAAACTATATGTTTGTCCTAGAGCTGGGATTTTTGATAAAAAGGGCATTTACACTCCACAAGAAGGTGAAGTTGTAGACTTGAACACAGAAACAAATCCAAAATTATTAAAACAAAAACTAAAAGAATTTTATTCTCGTAAAAGTTTTACAGCTTGTAATTATTGCACTATCTTAGAAGATAGAATGCATGAGGCTGTAATGCCTGCAATTCAATTAAATTAAATAAAATGAGACTTTAGTACAATTAAAAAAGTTTTTGTTAAATTTAATAATCTATATTCAAAATATGACATTGATATTATTTTTTTAAACTCATTTATGCACTCAGAATTTTTAATTTTGTCATATCCGTATGCTTGATTTATATACAGAAAAACTTTTTTGACTTTGTTATAAAAATCGTGTCTATGTTTTAAATCTAAAGCTCCATACCAATAAATAAAACTTCTAATTCTATTATCAAGATATGATGAAATTAAGTTTTCACCTTGATTAGTTTCGAGTAATGCTTTCTCGCATATATAAAAAATATCAAACAAATCATTGTATTTATTAGATATATTGGCACTAAGACTGCTAGAATGTCTTCGATAATTATATAAATGATTATTGCAAAAGCTGATTTTTTTGCAATTTGCAAGATATATAAAATAAGGTAGGGAGTCTTCTCCTAGCAAATGTGACGTATAGTGAATATTTTTATTAACCCACAAGTCTCGTTTATACATTTTAAATGAAAGTGCTGTTGTATCGTATAAAATATCAAATGCATCTTTTATATCAAAACAATTTTCTGTAAATCGGGCTTTATATGGTGCAATAGCGTCTATTTTGTTCTTTGTATTATTTTCATAAATATAATTGACATTGTAAAAAATAATATCGCTATCATCGTTTTTTATTTGATTATATAAAGTTTCAAGAGCATTTTGTTCTAGAAAATCATCACTGTCAACAAACAGCAAATAGTCACCGGTGGCAATTTTTGCGCCGTCATTTCTTGCTGCTCCAGGTCCTTCATTTTGCTTATTTATAATTTTAATTCTAGAATCTTTTTGTGCATATTTTTTTAATATGTCAAGAGAGTTATCAGAAGAGCCATCATTTGTACAAATGATTTCAATCTCTTTCAGAGATTGAAAAAGAACACTGTTCAGGAATTCTTCTAAATATTTAGAGGTATTATAAACGGGTGCGATTACAGAGACTTTGGGATTCATATTATTCTTTTACACCTAATTCTTGTTTTATATAATTACATATGTTTAAAGCACTATAATTGTTAGCAAAATCTAGTTCCTCCAACAATTCAAGCCTCTTTTCCTTCATATAGTCATTTTTGTTTATTATAACCTCGTTAAAGTACTTTTCTAACTCATCTTCATTTTGTGCGCGATAATAAGTTGCACTTATTTTGTTGATATGGTCTATAAAAGGAACACTATCTGGAGTTACTAAATGAATTACAGGCATTTTTGTTAAGAAAAATTCAGTCAGAAAAGTTCCACAATCTGTTATCATTGCATAGGATTGTTGAAATAAATCAAGATAATCCCCTGATTCATATCTCATACCTATTTTATCCCATTCTTTGTAATAATCATCAACCTCTTTTTCACTCCAATAACCATTGGTTATTAGTGATGATTTTAAGCAAGGATGTGGTTTGAATATCCAATTTAATTCAGGGTGTTTTCTGGCATATTCTAGAATTATTTTACCACTCCACAAGAAGGTTGAATATGCAATTGTGTTTACGTGGTTTACTGACCAATGTGGAGCATAAATCAAATATTTTCTTTCTTGATTGCTATTCTTATCAAGATAAAAATAATCAAGTTGTGGTGTTCCAATAGGAAGAAGATTTTCGCCTTTATTTGCCATAAGGCTTGAATATCTATCCACAAGTTCTTGGTTTAGAACACAATATTGGTGAATATATCTGTGAAAACGTAAGTAATAGTCTTGCGGGAATGTTGTACTTGGTAAATAATATGGCACATAGTATGTTAATGCAAATTTTGAGCAAACTACAGGACCTTGTGATGTTTCAATATACCAAGGGTGTTGATAGAAGATTATATCTAAATTAAACTTTTCAAAAGGAATATAGCAATCCTTATCAAAGTCATAAGCATATTCTACGTTCATTGATTTATTTTTGAAAAATTCGTAAATCTTTTTTATCGTTTCTGGTTTTTGAAAATTAAAATTGGATTTTGGTGAACAATTTTTTGTAGCAAGAATAACAGGTGTAAATTCATCGCTATCTTTAAAAATGTCATACAATGTTTGACATTTCCATTTTGTCTCATCATATATATAAAAGCCCACTCTTAATTTTCTATGTTTTATTTCTGTTGATAATTTCTTTTGAACTTTTTTTACATTCTTCTTTATGTAGTTACAATTTGATTGAATTTTTAATTCATTGAAAAAATCTCGAATATTTTTTCTTGCTTTTATAGGGGCAAAAAGGGCTAATGTTGCTCCTACTTTATCATAAGGTATATACAACTTATCTACTCCATATTTCTCTTAGCAAAGTTAGTAGTGGTATTTTTACTAAAGGCTTTACTTTTGTTTTGGTTTTGTCAAAAACATTACATACAAAATTTTCTACAATTCCTATATAGTTTTGTGTTGCAATAAGGACATAATCTGCATTGTAGTTTGTAATATTACTAAATGGAATTATTTTATAATCTAAATAAATTTCGCCTTCTTGTTCTTCTGAAAATTTCTTGTCTGAAATACCGATAATATTTAATTTTGTAAGGTCATAATTCTCTTTTATGTATTGAAATAAAGAACCTGCTCCGTACAAAATTACAGTTTTACCTTTCAATTTTTTATTTAATTTTTCGAACTGTTTTTTGAAATTCAGTTCTTCTAAATAGGATTTAAAATCATTCGCCATATTATTGGTTTCTTTCTATATATGTAATATGGTTATTATAAATTAAGAGAAAGGTTTAATCAATTATATTACTATTGTAAATATATTAACCAAGTATGTTTTTGATGACGTTTAGGTCGTTTTTGTGAGTGATTTTGATGTTTAGTTCATCGCCTTCTACAATATGGATTGGTGCTAGGTTATAGCGTAAGATTAGTCCACAATCGTCTGTGAAACTTGCGTTTTCGTCTTTTAGTGCAAGTTTGTGAGCTTGTTTGATTAATTTAGCTCTAAAAGATTGCGGAGTCTGAACTCGTTTCAAAAATTTTCTCGGCGGAATTGCTGTAACAACATCGCTTTCATCAACTTGAATTATCGTATCAACTGTGTCAATGGCTGTTCCAACCGCTTCATATTTTTGTAAAGCTTCAATATTATCATCAATAATTTTTTGTGTAACAAAAGCTCTTACAGCATCATGAATTAAAACATTTGCCTCATCAGGAGCTTCTGATGTGCCAATATAAGAACTTTCAACCCTTGTTTTGCCACCATTTAAAAGTTTAGTAATCTTTTTGTAATCATTTTTGTTTAAAATTTCTTCTGCCAAATCTCTGAATTTTGGGTTTGTAACCAAAATGATTTCATCAATATTTTTATTCTTTTCAAATGCATCAATCGCGTGTTCTAAAATGGTTTTACCCTCGAATTGATAAAATTGTTTTGGAATATTTTCGCCAAAGCGTTCGCCTGTACCTGATGCTAAAATTATTGCTATATTTTTCATACACCACCTGAAGTATTTATTATTTTTTATTATACATGAAACTATGCTTGTGTTATAATAAATTAGAACTTATTATATAAAAAGAAGGATAGTAATATGTCTTATAAAATTATATCAAAGAAAGAAATTTGTCCAAACCAATACGAAATTCAAATCGAAGCTCCATTCGTTGTTCGTAACGCAAAAGCCGGACAATTCATTATATTCAGAGCTACAAAAGACGGTGAAAGAGTTCCTCTAACAATCGCTGATGTAGACAAAGAAAACGGAATTTTAACATTAGTATTCATGGCTGTAGGATATTCTACAAAACAATTGGCTGAACTTAATGTTGGCGATGAATTAGCTGACTTAGTTGGACCTTTAGGTCAACCAACACACATCAAAAAATACGGTACAGTTGTTTGTTTAGCTGGTGGATACGGTGCTGCTCCTTGCTACTTAATCGCTAAAGCATTCAAAGAAGCTGGTAACAAGGTTTATATGATTATGGGTGCAAGAACAAAAGAACTTATCTTCTGGCAAGATAAAATGAAAGATGCTTGTACTGAATTATTCATCACAACAGACGACGGAACTTTAGGTGAAAAAGGTTTCGTAACTCAAGTTTTAGAAAGAATTATGGGTCAAGAAAAAGTTGATTACGCAATCGCAGTAGGTCCAATGCCTATGATGAGAGCAGTTGCAAACTTGACTCGTGATAAAGGTATTTACACAGAAGCTAGCATGAACCCAATTATGGTTGACGGTACAGGCATGTGCGGAGCTTGCAGAATTACTGTTGGTGGCGAAGTTAAATTTGCTTGTGTAGACGGTCCTGATTTTGATGCACACAAAATTGATTTTGATGAAGTTATAAATAGAACAAGAATTTATAAAGATCAAGAACGTAAGAGAGACGAAAATTGTAACTTGTTAAAGAAAGGTTAGTAAGGTTATGGCAGACAAAAATATTCCATTTTGCCCTTTAATGTCAGCAGGTGCTGATTTTGAAAAAGTTTGTTCACAAGATGCTTGTGCATGGTATTTAAAAAACTATAAAATTTGTTCAGTTTACATGTTAGCTCACAACGCGGCATTAGATGTTCAAATGAAACAAGCTAAAAAACAATAGTAATTATGAATATTGCGGTATGTGTCAAACAAGTTCCAGATACAGCAGATATCAAATGGACTGAGCACAATACTATCCAACGCGAAGGTGTTGAAAGTGTTATCAATCCGTTTGACAGTTATGCTCTAGAAACCGCATTAAGATTAAAAGATAAAGATGTTGCCGTAAAAATTACGGCAATAACAATGGGTCCGCTTCAAGCCGAAGAAATTATCCGAAAGGCAATTTCAATGGGTGTTGACGGCGGATTTGTTGTATCTGATAAAAAGTTTGCAGGTGCTGATACTGTTGCAACAGGTAGAACCTTAGCGACTGCAATAAAAACAAAAATAGAAAATGCAGAAATGGTTTTGTGCGGACAATTTGCAACTGACGGCGATACTGCACAAACGGGTCCGACAATTTCGACAAATTTGGGTTATGCTCTAGTAACTTACGTAAAAGAAATTGAAAAAGTTGAAAATGGCTATGCTATTGTAAAACGCGAGGTTGAAGACGGAGTAGAAACTTTAAAAGTGAAACTTCCAGCCGTTTTGTGCATGCTAAAGTGTGATTATGAACCGCGAAGACCTCTAATAAACGGTTTTAAATTAGCTCAAAATGCAGAAATTCCATTTTATTCGCACGAAGATATTGGAATTGAACCTGAAAAAGTTGGTTTGAAAGGCTCTCCAACCTGTGTAAGTAAGGCTTTTAGACCTGAACAAAAAACAGGTGGCGAAATTTTTGAAAATATTTCAACGGACGACGCAGTAGAAAAAATTCTTGAGGTGCTAAATGGCTAAAGGAATTTTGATTTATGCACAAACAGATAGACAAGGCAAGGTTTTGAATGTTGTTTTAGAACTTGCTTGCGTAGCGCAAAATTTGTCAAAAAAACTTGATAATTGCGAGATTTCTACGTTTTTGATAGGAAATGGCGCGAATTTAGAAGAAAATAAAGCTGTTTTGAGTCAAAACGGTTTTGATAAAGTTTATATCGCGACTTCAGAGGATTTAAAAGATTATAATTCGGATTACTATTCAAACGTAGCGCTAAAAATAATTAAAGATATTGAACCAGAAATAGTTTTAGTCGGTGCAACAACTCAAGGGCGAGATTTAGCGCCTGTTATCTCATCAACTTTAAATACAGGGCTAACTGCTGATTGTACTGCACTTGATATAAATGATAAAGGGCAACTTGCTGCAACTCGTCCGACTTTTGGTGGAAATTTAATGGCGACAATTTTGTGCAAAAATTACCCGCAAATGGCGACAGTTAGACCAAAAGTTTTGAAAAAATCAGAATGTAAAATAGAAAAAAACACTCAATTTATTGAGGTTGAGGTGGATTTAACTCAAGTTGAAAAACGAGTAGAGTTGGTTGATTTCAAACCTAATACACAGCTTACAGATACAAGAATTGATGAGGCTGAAATTATTGTTGCAGGTGGAAAAGGTATGAAATCTGCACAAGGTTTTGAATTATTGGAAGAACTTGCAAACTTGTTGGGAGGTTCTGTTGGTGCATCAAGAGGTGCAGTTGATATGGGCTTAGCCGATAGCTCAATTCAAGTTGGTCAAACAGGAAAAACTGTTGTTCCAAAAATTTATATTGCATGTGGAATTTCAGGTGCAATTCAGCATACTGTCGGAATGTCAGGTTCTGACAAAATTATTGCAATTAACAAAGATAAGAACGCACCAATTTTTAAAATTGCAGATGTTGGAATTGTTGGCGATGTTTTTGAAATTTTGCCAAAATTAATTGAAAAATTAAAAGAAAGAAGATAAAAATGAAAAATACAGTTGTAGTTGGCGCTCAATGGGGCGACGAAGGTAAAGCGAAGATTACAGATTTGTTGGCTGAAAAAGCTGATATTGTAATTCGTTATCAAGGCGGTTGTAACGCAGGTCATACGGTTGTTTATAATGGCGAAACTTACAAATTGCATTTAGTTCCGTCAGGAATTTTATATGGTGACAAAATTTGCTTTATTGGGGCTGGAACTGTTGTTTTACCTAAAAATTTTGAGCAAGAAACAAGCGAATTAATTTCTCGCGGAGTAGATTTGTCAAATTTAAAATTAAGTCCTCTTGCAACAATTACAATGCCTTGGCATACTGCGGTTGACAGTTGGGCAGAAGATACCGTTAAAAAGGGAAAAATTGGTTCAACAAGAAAAGGTATCGGTCAAACTTATACTGACAAAATGGCGCGTTGTGCCTTAAAAGTAGGTGATTTGTTTGATGAAGAAACTCTTTCTGAAAAAATTGATATAATTTTGCCATTAAAAAATAAAACTTTGAAAGAAGTTTATGGCTTGAAAGAATATTCAAAAGCAGAATTGTTAGAAATATGTGCAAAATACAAGCAAATTTTTGAACCTTATGTTTGCTTTGATTGGCAAAAAATGTTACGCGAAAACAAAAATAAAACGGTTCTTTTTGAGGGTGCACAAGGTGTAATGCTTGATATTGATTATGGCACATATCCTTTTGTTACAAGTTCAAACCCAATCGGTGGCGGTGCCGGTACAGGAAGTGGCTACGGTCCAACAATGATTGACGAAATTGTTGGCGTTTCAAAAGCATATTTAACTCGTGTTGGCGAAGGTCCTTTTGTTACTGAATTATTAGATGAAACCGGCGATAAAATAAGAGAAATTGGACACGAATTTGGCACAACAACAGGTCGTCCGCGTCGTTGCGGTTGGTTTGATGCTGTAATTGCAAAATATGCAGTGCTAGTAAGTGGTTTAACATCAATGGCTATTACAAAAATAGATGTTTTTGACGATTTTGATGAAATAAAAATTTGTACAGCATACAAAGATAAAAGAAACGGCAAAATTTATACAGAATATCCGACAGATGTCTTTATGCACAAATATTTAGAACCTGTTTACGAAACTCACAAGGGTTGGAAATGTTCATTATCAAATATTAAATCTTATGACGAGTTTCCAAAAGAAGCGAAAGATTATTTAAAACGTTTGGAAGAATTGTTTGAAATTCCAATCTCAATTATAAGTGTTGGACCAGACAGAGAACAAACTGTGTATGTTTAAATACCTATAAGACTATAAGACGATAAGTTCATTTATGATTAAAATGACGTTTTAATTGTAGTTCGACTTAACGACTTAACCCCTATTGACTTATGGTCTTTTCAGACTTTCAGTTTTACGGTTAAAAATAAAATTTCTTCTTGCCAAGGGTGTTTTTTTTCGTTACTATTAAATTAATGGTCGGCGAACAAAAAAAACTATCAATAGCCTTTTATTGGCACATGCATCAACCTGACTATCAGCTTAGTGCTGAGAGTGATTTTTTAATGCCATGGGTGCGTATGCACGCGGTTAAAGACTATCTTGATATGGTTTTGATTATGAATGAGTTTCCAAAGTTGAAGTTGAACTTCAATCTTGTTCCGCTATTGCTTCAATCACTAAAAAAATATGCTGAAAACGGCGCGCATGATGTTCATTCTCGATTAAGTATTTCACCAATTGAAGATTTGACTGATGATGATAAAAGATTTATTTTAAGCAACTTTTTTGATGCTAATTTTCAATCAATGATTTCTCATCACGATGCTTATAAATCGCTTTATGAAAAACGCGTAGAGCAAAATATTGCAGACATAAATGCTTACACCGACCAAGAATATTCAGATATAATGGCGTGGTTTAATCTTGCGTGGTTTGACCCAATTTATGGCGAAATTTATCCTGAATTGGCAGAACTTGCAGAAAAAGGTTGCAACTTTACGCTTGAAGATAGAAAGAAAATTTTAGAATACCAAAGAGAAATTATTCGCCAAATTATTCCGACATATCGTAACTTTATGGAAGCGGGCAAAATCGAAATTACAACAAGCCCTTATTATCACCCTGTATTGCCGATTTTGTTGGATATCAAATGTGCTTACAGAAACATTCAAAATCCGGAAGTTTTGCCTGCAAACTTAAAAATGGCAAAAGACGCAGTTGCTCAAACCAAAATGGCTCTAGACAAAATGGAAGAACTTTTCGGACGCCGTCCAAAAGGTATTTGGCCACCTGAACAATGCGTAAGCTCAAAAACTTTAGAAATGCTAAGCGATTTAGGCGTAGAGTGGACTATTTCTGACGAGGGTATTTTAGCAAACTCAATTAACTTTGATTTCGTAAGAGATTTCAAAGGCTATTTAGCTGACCCATACCACTTGTTGAAGCCTTATGAATACAAAACTAAGAACTCTAAAATTGATGTTATTTTTAGAGATTCATTAATACCAAACTTAATCAGTTACGAATATCCAAATACCGACCCTAAAAAGGCTGCAAAGGATTTGTTCGACAGAATTAAGATTGTACAAAGCAAAATTTTTGCTTCACCGGACGATTCTCACTTGTTGACAATCGCTCTAGATGGTGAAAATTCTTGGGAAAACTATCCTGATGACGGCTCAAGTTTCTTAAGAGAGATTTATAGCTTAATTGAAAATGACGATACTCTTGAAACCGTTTTAATCAGTGATTATATACAAAAAGACAAAAATATAAAGAAATTACCTAAAATTTATTCTGGTTCGTGGATAAATAGAAACTTCCAAATGTGGATTGGTGAACCTACAAAAAATCAGGCATGGAACTATTTGAAAAATGTTCGAGATGATTTTGTAGAGTTTAAGCAAAAACACCCTGAACACCCAAATTTGGTAAAGGCTCAAAACGAAATCTATATGGCGGAAAGTAGTGATTGGTTCTGGTGGTATGGAGAACCAAATCATTCTGGACAAGACCATGTATTTGATTATCTTTTCAGAGAACATTTAAAAAATGTTTATCGCAATTTGGATTTAGAAATTCCGGAATATTTGAAATCGCCTCTATTGGTAATGAATATGGGCGCATCAAGCATGCCGACAGCATCAATTACACCGATTATGGACGGTCAAGACAAAATTGATGATGAATGGTTAAACGCTGGTGTAATCAATATTCCAGAGGTTAAATATGAAGAAAGTCACAGACTTTTTGATAAAATTAAATTCGGTTTTGACGAAGATAATTTATACCTAAGATTTTATATTGATGAAGAAGTTAAAGAAAACAATACAAACGTAATTCATCAATTATATATCTATATGCGTAATAATGATCGCAAACAAAATCTTTCACACATTCGTTTAACAAATAAATCGGAAGATGTTTATCCAATTATGCACGAAAAATTTAGTACAGAAATGCGCTTGTCTCTTGTAAATGGAATGATTAGACCGCTTCAGTTCTCTAAATCAATTGCAGGTGAATTGTGGTGCTCACAAAATTCTGATAATATCAAAGTTGCTTATGACACCGTTTTAGACATAAGTATTCCGTTTGATAGCATAGATATCGGCAAGGGTGAAATGCTAGAATTTTTCTTTGCAACAGCAGACTTTGGGGTATTAGAAAGCTTTATACCTCAAGAAATCTTGTTGACAATGCAACGCCCTAAAGATTAGTAAATAATTTGAACGTAAACGGTTCTTGTTCTCGCCTTGTTGTCAAAGTCGATTAAAACGACTTGTTGCCAAGTGCCAAGTTGTAGCGCGCCGTCAATCAACGGAATATTTAATGAGTTACCCATGATTGCTGCCCTAACGTGAGCGTAACCGTTTCCGTCGTGCCAAGTGTCGTCGTGGTGATATTCAATGTTTTGTGGTGCAACACGCTCTAAGGCCTCTGGTAAATCGACCAATAGTCCTGGTTCAAATTCAATGGTTGTAAGTGAAGCAGTACTGCCTGAAACGTAACATAATACCGAGGCATCTTTTAACGAGTGCATGTAAACACTGTTTTGAACATTTTTGGTAATGTCGATGATGTCGGTAAATCCGTTTGTATGGATTTGAAATTTTTCGTTAATTACAGGCATAAATATCTCCTTATGATATATTATATAAAACAATTTTTACTATAAAAAAATCACAAAAACCTAATTTCATCACATATATTTACAATTACAAATGTAATAATTCTAAAAATATGATATAATCCACCTATGCTAAATAAGATTGACAAAACTTTTATAATATCAGCAATTATATTTATAGTTTCACTATTTGTGCCAATAATCTATTGGTGTTTTTTATTTAATTTAGAAAAAATAATCCCAAATATTGTTGAAACTCGTTTTTTTATTTTTTTAGTTCTGTTATTTGTAATCTGTTATCTTTTATTTATTCCAATAAGCTATATTACTCATTTGTGACATTTATTTTAAAATTATTTTCCAAAAATAAACATAAAAAAGATTGGATAATAATTTTGATAAATTTAATTTTAATATTAATTTTTAGTTTTTTAATATTATACCTTATCTTTTTGGGATGGATATTGTAGTTAATAAATGTAAGTGCTCGATTTTTCACAAATATTTGTATCAATGCATTTTTGAATTTCTATAATTTTATTTACGGTTGGAATAGAAAAACTCGTTTTTAAATAAAATATTTGTAATATGAATAAAATTAATAGCAAAATTATTTTGGTTCTATTGGGTAATTTGAACAAAAAAATACATATAAATAAAAGAGTTAGAATTATCAAACACAATAAAAATAGCAGAATTTGTATATTTAAAAGTCTTGTAAATAGGGCATTTGTTGTTATTATTCCGGCATGAAAAAACAATACTACAAAACAAATAATGCAAATTGTGGTTAATAATATAAAACTTATTTTTTCAAAATTGGTTTTCATATAGATTATGTTATCCTATTTTTTGTAATCTGGCAATAAATCATACATTAAAGTTGAACATTTACAATATGGATATTCCCTACCTCGTTTTCGTCCTAACCTATTTGCAACTTGGTCTCGTTCAGAATCCGCTGCCGCCTCTTCTACTGAAACTTTATGTGTGTGAACGTAGGTATATTGATCATAAACTTCTTTCAAATCGCTTAAAAGTCTTGCATATACTTCTCCTATAATACCCATTTCTTGTGTTGCTTCACAATTAGCTTTTGAATGGTAATATTTATCCATTTCAGCTTCTTTTAATTCATAAGCATGGTATAGAAGCTCTAGATAGTTTGAAATAAAAACTTTTAAAGTGTTAGCAAGTGCATTTAATGGTGTTAATAGTCCAAGAATGTCTTTTAACAAATTTTGTAATTTATCTTTTTTTGCTTGAATAGATATATATTCTTTATCAATATTATATTCACATTCTGGAAGATGCCTTCCATAGTCTTCAGATAAGTCTTCAAGGTTGGTTTCTGTGTTGTTAATTAAGTATTGAACTTTTGAATAACAGTCTTGAAGTTCATTAATATCATTTTTTATATTATAAGAAATATTTTCGGTTTCATTGTGACAATTTTTTATATTTTCAATTAAATTTTCAATATCTTTTATAATATCACATGACTCTTCGTCGACTTGTGTTTGCGCATTGTCTTCACTATATTCTGATATCTCGACAGTGCATTTACAATTTGGGTGAAGACGCTCTGGGACATTATCAAAAATATCAAATTCCTGACCGTCAAGCTCTAAGCATTCTTTGCAAGTATGTTCACCATGTTCAGAGTGCCAAATATATTTAGTATTACTTATACCACCTTTTAAAATAATATTTTCAATATTTATTTGTTCATCATTTGTACTCAATTTATTTGATTTAAGAGTGTTGTAACGATATATAAGTTTTCCAAGTTCTTGTAAAATGTTATAAATATTTAAAAGCTTAACTTTATCTCCATCATTAAAAACAGGATTTGAATGATTTTTTATTAAATTATTTTGATATTTAGATATTTTATCAAAAAGATTCTCTGTGGATTTGTTTTCTTGTAATGCGTGTAAAATCTCATTTTTTAATTTAGACATAGCAAAGCTCCCCTTAGATTAAATGTATATTTCGTAAAAGTCTAGTAACATATATAGAACATTTTTTTCAATATTTGTCAAATTTTGAGGGATTTTTCGCGAAAAAAAAAGGGGCTGTTTAAGCCCCGTGAATCTTTTATAATTCAAATAGCGAGTGTAATCTTTGTTGTATATCAGACTCATTCAAGTCTTCAGTTAATCTGTTCATATCAAGCGCCATTTGGTAATATTCAGCTGCTTGAGTTTTGTTGCCTAACATTTCGTTTGCTCTTGCCGCATTAAAGTATGCTAGTGTGTAAGAAGGGTTCACTTCAATTGCTTTTTCAAAGAATGGAAGTGCATCTTCTGCGCAACCTAGTCCGTCAAGGTAAATAACGCCTAAGTTGTTTTGAGCGATATCGAAATTTGGGTTTAAGTCAATAGATTTGTGATAAGAAATAATGGCTTCTTCAATCATATCTTTTTCCCACAAAGCTAAACCAGCTTTTGAGTAAGCTCTGAAGTTGTCAGGTTCTGTTGAAATTGCATCACAGTATGAGCGAATAGCGTTTTCAATATCGCCTGATGCCATTAATGCGTCACCTAATGATAATTTTAAATCGTAATTTTTATCATCAAGTTCAATACCTTCTTTAAATTTATCGATTGCTAAATCTAAGTTTCCATAAACTTCAGCGTAAGTTGAACCTAAAGCGTGGCAAACCATTGCAGTCCATTCGTTGTCAGGGTTAATGCTGATTGCTGTATTATAATGAGAAATTGCATCTTCAAATAATTCAGCTTTAAGGTAAGCATAAGCCAACGAGTTATGGTAGAACGGATTTGTTTTGTCTTGTTCTAAAGCTAATCTGAATGCGCTTACTGAATTGATTTTGTCATCTTTTTTAAGGTATAAGTGACCTAATTCATAGTAAATAAATGCGCTGTCTTCAGGTTGAAGCTCTAAAAGTTGTGTGTAGTAATCGATTGAATCGTCAACCATTTCAGGGAAGTATGTTTGCGTTAAAGTTGCAAGTTTCATCAATACAACTTTGTTTTGTGGGTTTGAAGCGTATGCTTCTCTGTATGCTTCAAATGCGCTTTCAGGTTTTTTGTTACGTACTGAAATATCGCCCATTTTTGATAAGAACACTTCCTTGTGTCCTGTTGATTTTGCTGCTTTTTCGTACAAGCCGTAAGCAGCTTTGGTCATGTTCATTTTTTCTAATAATGCACCTGTTTTTTGATAAGCCAAAACAGCAAAGTCATCTTTGAATGAACGAGTTAAAATCTTTAATGACGGAATGTCATAAGATAGCATGATTGAGCCTGAAATGAAGTAGTAAACAAAGTTCAATAAATCTTTGAAGGTTGTTCTTTCTTGACCCATTTTTCTTAAAATAGCTAATGATAATAAAATTCTAGGTCTAGCTGATTTCAAGCCTGTTAATTGAATTGCTTTTTTAAATTCTGTTTCTGCATCTAAATAGTTATCTGCTAATTTGTCAAAATAACCTTTGTAGATGTAAGCATTAGCGCTTTCTGGAGAACATTCCAATGCCATTTTACATTGAGCAATAGCTGCATCAACGTTGATTTCGCCTTTTTCCCACATTAAAAATGCAAGACGATAGTAAACTTCTGGAATTTCAGGATTGTGTTTTGCAGCATTGATATAACCTTCAATTGCTTGTGACCAATCTTCGTCTTGTTGTTTAATTAAATATCTTTGATGTGCTAATCTTGCGTTTTCTAATTCTTTTAATGCTAAGTTTTTTTCTTCTTGAGATAGTGCCATTTCTTCGGGTGCAAAAATTTGTTCTGACATTTTGAGTCGTTTTCTCCTTGTGTTTGTACCAAGGGTTTCGACCGTCAAAAATCAAAACTTGAGTAAAAGTTTAAAAACTCATACGAACATACTAAATTTTTCTTCAAATCTTGTATATAATCACTAATTATGGTAATATTACTATAAAGATTTTTAAACTAGACTATATATGAGATGAGGACATCATGAAAAGTACAACCCTAAGACGAGCAAATTTATCTAAAGAAAAAATTCAGGCTTTAGAAAACATTGCAAAATACAGACGTCAAACTCAAATAGCAAATGTTCAACAAAAGCAAGCTGTGAAATCAGTTGCACCTCAAATTAAAGAACGTGAACTTGATATGCTATGGACAAACTTCAAACAACACAGCAAACAAGATAAATCACCAACAGTTTACCTTATTACAGGTTTTATCGCTGGTGCAATCGTAATGTTAATCATTACATCTTTGATTAGTTTCTCAATGAAAAGTATGAACGAATCTGCTGAAGATATTGCAACAAAAGTTCCAGATACAAAAATTGAAGATACTGCAATAACTTTCATTCCTGCAGATAAAGAAGTTTCTTCTACTCCTGCAAAAGCTGCAACTGCAACAACTGCACCTAGACAAGATGAAATTTATACAGTTCAAAGTGGTGATACTTTAGAAAGCATTATTATCAGATTCTACGGTTCATATTCTATGAAACGTGAACAAGCAATTAAAGCGGCAAACGGTATGAAAAATCCTAATGCTCTTTCAATTGGTCAAAAATTAAGAATTCCACTTAATTAAAATGCACAAGAATTATAAAAATTAAATGGCGACGCTTGCGTGCAAGCGTCGCCATTTTTTTGTAAATAACTTGCTAGATACATATTTTTCCCGTATAATTAAACAAGATTAAGGAGATATGTATAGAATGGAATTGGATATTATAAGAGAAACAGACCCTCAAGTGGCTGAGCTAGTAGAAAAAGAGCTTTCAAGACAACAAAATACAATTGAGCTTATTGCAAGTGAAAACTTTACTTCAAAAGCAGTAATGGCAGCTTGTGGAACAGTTTTAACAAATAAATATGCAGAGGGCAAACCTCACAAAAGATTTTATAACGGTTGTGACAATATCGACGTTATTGAAGAATTAGCACAAAAAAGAGCATGCGAATTGTTTGGCGCAGACCATGCAAACGTTCAGCCTCATAGTGGCGCTCAAGCTAATATGGCAGTATTTTTATATGCCCTAAAAGTTGGCGATACTGTAATGGGTATGGACTTATCAAATGGTGGGCACCTTTCACATGGTTCACCTGTAAACTTTTCAGGCATGTACTTTAATATCGTAAGCTATGGTGTTAATGACGAAGGTGTTATTGATTATGATAACGTTGAAAAATTAGCAAAAGAACATAAGCCAAAAATGATTATTGCTGGCGCAAGCAACTACTCAAAAGTTATTGATTTCAAACGATTTAGAGAAATTGCTGATGAAGTCGGTGCATATTTGATGGTTGATATTGCACACATTGCGGGGCTTGTTGCAGGCGGAGTTCATCCATCACCTGTACCTTATGCTGATTTTGTTACAACAACAACTCACAAAACTTTAAGAGGTCCAAGAGGCGGAATTATCATGTGTAAACAAGAACATGCTTTAGGTATTGATAAAGCTGTATTCCCAGGAACTCAAGGCGGACCTTTGGAACATATTATTGCTGGTAAAGCTATTGCGTTGCTAGAAGCATCAAAACCTGAATTTAAGGCTTATGCAGAACAAATCGTTAAAAACGCAAAGGCTTTGGCTCAAAGTTTGATTGATGAAGGCATGGATATTGTAGGCGGTATGACAGAAAATCACTTGATGACTTTAGATTTAAGACGTAAAGGTAAAACAGGTAAAGACATGGCAAATGTTCTTGAAGTTGTTGGAATTACTGCTAATAAAAATACAGTTCCAAACGATCCTCAAAGCCCATTTGTTACAAGCGGTATCAGACTTGGTTCTGCTGCTGTTACAACAAGAGGCTTTAAAGAAGAAGATATGACAGAGGTTGCAAAAATTATCGCAGAAGCAATTAAAAATTCTGACGATGAAAATGCGTTAAAGAACTTGAAAGAACGTTCTTTGAAACTTTGTCAAAAGTACCCATTATACAAATAATAAATAGGAGATAGGACAATTCTTACTACATTAGGACAAGCACAAGTACATATTATCGGAGCACTTATATCTTTAATTTTAGGTATATTCATTGTTCCAATAGTAATTGCATATTCAAAAAAAGAAGGCTTAGTTGACCTTCCAAACGAACGTAAAATCCACAAAATACCTGTTTCAAGACTTGGTGGTGTTGCTATTTTTACGAGCACAATGCTAACCTTCTTGTTATTGGTGTTTTTGAGCTACTATCCTTACGGAAGTTTGCTTTCAGGTATTCTGTTGGGTGGTTCTTTAATGTTTTTGTTAGGTTTGGTTGATGACGTTTATAATTTAAATGCTAAATTTAAACTATTTTTGCAAGTTGCAATCGTAACAGTAGTTTATTTGTTGGGCGTAAAAATTGATACAATCTTCAATCCGTTCCAAATGGGCGAAGTTGTTCACCTTGCTTGGTGGTTATCATACCCAATTACATTGTTATGGATTGTAGGTATTTGTAATGCAGTAAACTTTATCGACGGTGTAGACGGTTTGGCAGGTTCTGTAATTACCGTAAACTCAATTACTTTGGCAATTGTAGCTGTTTCAATGACACCTTCAAATTCAATTAGTGCGTTGATTGCGTTTATTTTATCAGGTTCAATGTTGGCGTTTTTGGCTTATAATTTTAACCCTGCAAAAATCTTTATGGGTGACTCAGGTTCATTGTTCTCAGGATTTTTGTTAGCAAGTTTGTCAATCACAGGAGTTATGAAAACTGCAACTCTGGCAATTTTATTACCATTTGTAGTTTTGGCAGTTCCTATTATTGATATCACCTTCTCTACTTTGCGTAGAATTATGAAAGGTCACTCTCCATTTGTTGCTGATGCAGAACACATTCACCACAAATTGTTAAAAGCAGGTTTATCTCAAAATAAAACAGTTGTGACAATTACTTTCGTTGCAATCGTTGGTGGTGCAATCGCAACAGCTTTGGTTGGCTCAATTGGTCACTACTTAATTTATATGTTGGTATTGTTGTTGATTATGTTTGGCTTGAGTTTGATTGCTATTACAAGAAAAAAGAACATCAATCCAGAACAAATTATTGAAGCTGAGCAACATAAAAACGAAGAACAACAATAGTTGATTTTGAATTTTAATAAAAGTATATGAGGCGCGAGCGAAACGCTCGCGCCTCTGTTTTTCCAATAACAAATAAAATTTTCTCCCCCACTTGAAAAACGTAAAAAAATAGTTTATACTGAATAAAAATAAGGAGAAACAATATGGCTGAATGTATTGAAAATAAAGCCCTTCAATTTTGCGGGGGGGGGGTGAACGCTAGTAATAAC
>ERZ808267.259-NODE-259-length-18762-cov-4.452611_pt1 | contig 18762 bp, 12 predicted proteins | sample MGYA00521241_ERZ808267 | MGnify/ENA primary metagenome ERZ808267 (study PRJEB31516, sample SAMN03275592) | gut metagenome | biome: mammalia-associated habitat; material: feces | host: Papio cynocephalus | place: Kenya | collected 2012-07-19 ... | reverse complement strand
GAATCTGCTTCACCCAAGCGTCACGCACTTCCTCGGAGAGGGCGTTGGTCATGTCTGAGATGATGAATCCCGGAGCTATGCAGTTGGCTCTGATGCCGCGTGGACCCATCTCCTTGGCGATGGACTTGGCTAAGCCGATGAGACCGGCCTTGGAGGCAGAGTAGTTGCACTGGCCAGCGTTTCCGGAAACTCCCACGACTGAGGACATGTTGATGATGCTTCCGCCTCTCTGGCGGGCCATGATCGGGGTTAGGGCGTGGATGAAATTGAATGCTGACTTGAGGTTCACGTTGATGACAGCATCCCACTGAGCCTCGCTCATCCTGAGCATGAGTCCGTCCTTGGTGATGCCAGCGTTGTTCACAAGAATGTCAATCCTGCCGAAATCGGCCAGAATCTGATTCACTACATTGTGAGTCTCCTCGAAGTTTGCAGCGTTGGAGGCGTAGGCCTTTACCTTGTGGCCGAAAGCCTCGATGTCTTTTACAGTCTGTTCTCCGACTTCATTGATCACAAGGTCGGTGAAAGCCACGTCTGCTCCCTCGGAAGCGAATTTCATGGCGATGGCCTTGCCGATTCCTCTTGCAGCGCCCGTTATCAGGGCTACCTTTCCGTCTAAAAGTCCCATAATATTCAGTTTAATTTTTCACAAAAGTAATCTATCTTGCCGCGATGAGCAAGTCTTTAGGTCGGTATTTGGTGAAAGAATGGATGATGTGGCGAAAGGCACGGATAAAATGGTTATCTTTGCCAAGTTTTGATAATGATTTTTAAAGAAATGAGTGAAATACGTGACCCTCAGCTCTGGGAAAGCGGGGAGCTGAAGATAGAATGGGTAAGGCATCACATGCCGCTGCTTGAAGGTTTGGAGAAAGAGTTTAAGGAGACTAAGCCGTTCAAAGGGCTGAAAGTCGCCCTTTCCGTGCATCTAGAGGCCAAGACCGCGCATCTTTGCGAGGTGCTTGCCGAAGGCGGGGCGGAGATGTACGTTACGGGGAGCAACCCTCTCTCGACTCAGGACGATGTGGCCGCGGCCCTTGTGCATGAGGGGCTGAACGTCTTCGCTGTCCATGGAGCGACCCCTGAGGAATATGAGCACGGCATCAGGCGCGTCATCGAGTGCGGCCCGAACATCATCATAGATGACGGTGGAGATCTAGTCACTATGATCCACGATAACTATCCTGAGCTCATCCCGAATGTCATCGGAGGCTGCGAGGAGACCACAACCGGAATCCTACGTCTTGAGACGATGAACCGTGAGAAGAGACTCAAGTTTCCGATGATGCTTGTGAACAATGCTGCCTGCAAGCACTTCTTCGACAACCGTTACGGCACAGGCCAGTCCGTCTGGGACGGCATCAACAGGACCACAAACCTGATTGTGGCCGGGAAATATGTCGTTGTCGCTGGTTACGGTTGGTGCGGCAAGGGCGTGGCCATGAGAGCCAAGGGTCTTGGCGCGAAAGTGATTGTGACAGAGGTTGATCCGATCAAGGCTATGGAGGCTGTGATGGACGGGTTCCAGGTCATGAGCATGGCTCAGGCCGCATCGGAAGGCGACATATTCGTGACTGTCACTGGTTGCGATGATGTCATCACCAAGGAGCATTTCCTTGCGATGAAGGATGGTGCGATCTGCTGCAACGCTGGGCACTTCGACTGCGAGGTGAATGTCGCCCAGCTCAAAGAACTCGCGGTTAGTGAGAAGCCAGCGAGACAGAATATTCAGGAATATGACCTCCCTAACGGTCGTAAGGTTTATATCATAGCAGAGGGACGTCTTGTCAATCTGGCCGCTGGAGACGGGCATCCTGCCGAGATCATGGACATGTCGTTCGCCATTCAGGCTTTGAGTGCCAAGTACTTGGCTGACAACAGGATGGTTCTCGCAAGGGATCTTGGAGAGATGCTCCACTGCGTGCCGGAGTCCATTGACCGTGAGGTTGCCTTCAGAAAGCTTAAGGACTGGGGAATCACGATCGACACGCTGACTCCTGCCCAACACAAGTACCTTTACGGAGAATAGAGTAATTGATAAGGAATAGTTTGGCTAATCCGCCAAGCTATTCTTTTCGTTAAAGATTTAAAATAATAACACTATGAGCCTAATTCCTATTTACACCTGGACCAAGGGCATCAGAAACTTTGATCATAGGAGAAAGCAGTTCTCCCAGCAGCCTTGGGCGCAGGGGGTATTGCTTCTTTGCTGCGTGGTGGTGGCGATGCTTTTGGCCAACCTTCCGTTTACCAAAGAGTTCTACCACAATGTTTTGGAAACCGAGATTTCATTGAGGTTTCATATTCCTGGGCATGAGGGATTCCTTTTCCCGGATGGGATGACAGTCGAAAGCTTCATCAACGACATCCTGATGACAGTCTTCTTCTTTACCGTCGGTCTTGAGATACGGCGCGAGATGAAGAACGGAGAGCTGTCAAGCGTGAAGAAGGCGATGATGCCGGTGATCGCCGCGTTCGGAGGAGTTGTGGCTCCGGCTTTGATATTCACTGCTGTCAATCATGGTTCAGCCGCCGCTTCCGGATGGGGTATTCCTACCGCCACGGACATTGCGTTCGCTGTGGGTATTCTCTCGATTCTGGGTGATAGGGTGCCTGTCTCACTGAAAGTTTTCCTGACTGCGTTAGCCATCGCTGATGACCTCATCGCGATTCTTGTCGTGGCATTGTTCTACGGCGGCACAATCAATTTCGGACTGTTGAGCATTGCGTTCGTTCTGATTGCTTTGGTGCTGCTAATGAATAAGTTAGGTGAGAAGCGAGGGTGGTTCTACTTGGTTCCGGCCATCGCGATCTGGTCGCTCTTCTACTATGCCGGCATCCACTCCACGATGTCAGGTGTGGTGATGGCTTTCCTAGTGCCGATGACCCCTCGGTTCAACGAGGCCTACTTCCACAGAAAGCGTCTCCAGTACATCCGCAGGCTTAATGAATATAATGGGATAGCCTCCACCTCCTCCGAATTCCCTAACGGTCCGCAGAGACATTGCCTGAGGCGTCTCTCTGCTATCTCTAGGGATTCCATCGGAATGAGTTACCGTCTTGAGCACACCCTCGGCCCTTGGGTCAACTTCCTGATCATGCCGATCTTCGCCCTTGCCAACGCTGGTGTCGAGATTCCGGATGTGTCCTATTTCAACGTGTTCCAATTCGACCAGGCTCTGGGCAGCGTGAGCATGGGAATATTCCTTGGCCTTGTTCTTGGCAAGCCTCTTGGAATCTCCCTCGCCAGCTTCATCGCTGTAAAACTTCATGTGGGTGAGATGCCGGCCAAGGCCTCTTGGGTCATGCTGATTGCTGTGGCCTGCCTTGGTGGTATCGGATTCACAATGTCGATTTTTGTGGACACCCTGTCATTCGGTGACCAGGCTCCTGAGATCACAGCCCGTCTTCGTGACATGGGCAAGGTGGCCGTTCTGATGGGTTCCCTTTGCGCTGGCATTTTGGGCAGCATCCTTATCAACATTGTCCACGGAATCGAATCAAAAAAAGTCAAGAATTAAGAATGAAGAAATATTATAAAATAGCTGAGCATGTGATCGCCATTAAGGCGGAAGACTCTTCCCCTGTGTGGACAATGTGCCCGAACTATACCCCTTTTGAATCTGAGGCCTCTGACTCGGTTGTCTGTTCATTGGAGTTCGTGCCACATCTTGAGGTTCCAGAAGCCGTTTTAGTGCATGATGTCTTGGAAAAAGGCTTCCCAAGGCTGAGAATTAGTCATTTTGACGGAGGTTGGATTGTGGAAATGTCCCCTGAGAGGGATCTTCCGTTTGTGGCTTGCCTTAAGGCATCGGAGGGATTTGAATCAGGGATGATTGAAGTGTTTCCCGGAAAGGAAAAAGCAACGCGTTTCGCTTTGGACAACGCCATGATGATGTTGTTTGCGCTGTCCACCGCTACCCTTGGCACATTGGAGATTCATTCTTCTGTTACCCTTTGGAATGGGAAAGGCTATGCCTTTCTAGGCAAGAGCGGAACAGGGAAGAGCACCCACAGTCGCTTGTGGAAAGAGAACATTCCTGGCTGCGAATTGCTCAACGATGACAATCCTATCATAAGGATCATTGATGGGCAAGCTCGCATCTATGGTTCTCCATGGAGTGGTAAAACGCCTTGTTACAAAAACTTAAGTGCACCACTGGGTGCAGTGGTGCGTATTAGCCAAAGTCCAGAGAACAAGATTCACCGTCTGAGCGTGATCGAGGCTTATGCATCAATGTTTTCATCTTGTTCCGCTTTCCGTGAAATCAAGGACACAGCGGACGGACTGCATGCCACTTTGGCTGAACTGGTTTCAAAAGTACCTATGTACTTGCTTGACTGTCGCCCTGATGCAGAGGCTGCTCATTTGTGCCATTCAACTGTGACAGGACAATGACATCCGTACAACTTCCGAACGATGTCCTGCTTTCTGGGGCGGAGGTTTTTCTGAACGAGGGAAGGGATGTTGTCCTTAAGACCAAGGGGAACAGCATGTTGCCTTTCATTCGAGGAGACAAGGACAGTGTGAGACTTAGAAAATCAGACAGCCTTGAGGTAGGAGACATTGTACTAGTCAGACTTCCAGGAAGATACGTGATGCACCGGATTATCTCATCAGCGGGTGATGATTTTGTGATGATGGGAGATGGTAATCTCGTTGGGACGGAGAGTTTCAATCGGAATGATGTGATTGGAAAGGTCGTGACTATCATCAAAGAGAATGGTAAGGAAGTGATTCCGGGAAAAGGCTGGCTTTGGAAGAAGTTACGTCCCGTAAGACGTTATCTGCTTGCTATTTATAGAAGAATATGTAATTGATTTAATACGATGAAAATTAAAGATGGATTTGTACTCCGTTCTATCGGAGATAACCACATGGTTGTGGGCGAGGGCTTGGCTCAGATTAATTTCAATAAGATCGTGTCGATGAACTCGACTGCTGCTTACCTTTGGAATAAACTTCAAGGCAAGGATTTCAGCAAGGAGGATGCTTGCTCGCTTTTGTTGGAAGCTTATGATGTCGATGAAAAAACAGCTGCCGCTGATGCCTCTGCACTAGTTGACAAATGGATTGAAAGTGGATTGGTAGAGGAGTAGTGAAGAGTCTGGGAAGCTGCCTTAGGAGTCTTGTTAGGATGTCTGTCCCCGCAAGGAGATGGATGTTGGCGTGTGTGCTTCTCGGAATTGTTCGCATCGCTGCCTCTTTGTCTTTCGTCTGGGTCTGCAAAGAGATAGTGGATGTGGTGACGGGCGTTTCAAGTGTCGCGCTTTCTGGCAGGATTACCTTGATGATCAGCATTATGGCTGTTCAGTTGTTTTGCAATGTGGCATATTCCTACTGTGAGAAGTACGGTTTGCTTTGCGTTCAGAACACTTTGCGAGCGGACTTGTTTTCCCAAGTATTGTCCAGTGAGTGGACTGGACGCGAGAAATTCAACAGTGGCGATGCTGTCAACCGTTTGGAAGAGGACATCAGGGTGGTGTCCGAATTGTTGTGCAGCCATATTCCCGGTTCCATTGTGACATCGTGCCAACTTGCCGCAGCTTCTGTCTATCTGCTTCTGATGGCTCCAGGCCTACTGTGGATGCTGGTTCTGCTGATGGTGTTGGCTATCATTGGTTCGCGGCTTTTCTTCTTCAAACTCAGATCTTTAACATCAGACATAAGAACCCTAGACAGCGATGTGCAGCAGTTGATTCAAGAGAATCTCCAGAATAGGGTCGTGGCTTTGACATTGGTTGGAGCAACGAGGATTATGGGGTCTTTGGGCAGTCTTCAGGAACGATTAAAGGGCAAGACTGTACGTAGGCTCAACTACAATGCTGTAGCCCGTGGGTTCATGTCCTTCGGATTCATGAGCGGCTACGCGTCAGCTTTTCTGTGGGGAGTCCTTGGGATCAGAAGCGGGACGGTGAGTTTTGGTATGATGACTGCTTTCCTCCAGTTGGTTGGACAGGTCCAAAGGCCGGTTGCAGACCTAGCAAGGGAACTTCCTGCGTTCATCCATGCGTTGACTTCCATTGAGAGACTAATGGAACTTGAGAGTCTGCCTGAAGAAGCAAATGGGCCGAAGTGGGAAGCCAACGGTGCTGTTGGGGTACGTTTTGACAATGTTAGTTTTGAATATCCAACCTCGCAAGGCGTAAGGATTCTGGATTCATTCTCCCACGATTTCTGTCCCGGAACCCTGACTGTGATTGCCGGACCGACGGGCGCCGGAAAGAGCACGATGGTTCGCCTTATGCTTGGACTCTTGAAACCTATGTCTGGAACTGTTTCTGTTTATGATGCGCATTCTTCATGTGAGGCTGGCAAATCTACTCGTGGTAATTTCCGTTATGTTCCTCAGGGCAATTCGCTGATGAGTGGAACAATACGTGATAATCTACTGCTTGCTGATGCCTCAGCTTCTGAGGAGCGCATGCGTTCTACACTGCACACGGCTGTAGCTGATTTCGTTTTTAGCCTTCCCGATGGTCTTGACACGATTTGCGGAGAGTCCGGAGGAGGCTTGAGTGAGGGCCAATGCCAACGCATTGCCATTGCCAGGGCTTTGCTGCACCGTGGAGGTGTACTACTTTTGGACGAATCCACTTCTTCTCTTGATCCTGAAACTGAGACTAATCTTTTAGCTAATCTTCGCTCCTATGTCAAGAATGTTCCCGAATCTACTGACAAGTCTGATGCGCTGACAGTTGTCTTTATTTCTCACCGTGAGGCTGTCATGGCCTCAGCGGACGAGCTCCTGCGTTTGGGGTAAAATCTTTTCGTCCAGGAAAACAGGTGAAACGATATTCCTAAGTTTTTTGTAAATTTGTATTCTTGCAGGTGTTGGGGATTCTACGTCTGTAATTTTATTTTGAATTACTCATAAGACATTGATATGGCGAAAAATAAGGTGCCGGAGGACACTCCGCTGATCAAGCAGTTTTTCTCTGTGAAGGCTCAGCATCCGGAAGCGGTGCTGCTTTACAGGGTAGGGGACTTCTATGAGTCTTACTCCGATGACGCAGTGCTGGTCAGCAAGGTTTTGGGCATCGTACAGACCAAGAAATCCAACGGGGACAAAGGCTACATCGAGATGGCCGGATTTCCGCATCATGCTTTGGACGTGTATCTTCCGAAATTAGTACGTGCTGGTTACAAAGTGGCAGTCTGCGACCAACTAGAGGATCCTAAATTCGCCAAGAAACTCGTAAAACGAGGAGTCACTGAACTTGTCACGCCCGGAGTGGCTTTCAGCGACCAGCTTTTGGATCAGAAGGAAAACAATTTCCTTGTTGGTTTGACTTTCGACAAAGACCAGTGCGGAGCCGCTTTCCTAGATGTCTCTACAGGCTCTTTTCAGGTGGCGCAGGGATCTTTGGACTACATCGGAACCTTGATTGCTTCGCTGAATCCTAAGGAGATTGTGGTCCAGAAAGGCTACGAGAAAGGTGTCAGGGAAAAGTACGGTGACAAGCTTTACGTCACCACTATTGAAGAATGGGCCTTTGTCTATGACGCTGCGGTTGAGAGACTTAAGAAGCAGTTTGAAGTAGATTCGCTGAAAGGATTCGCTGTCGATGGTTTTCCTTTGGGAATATGCTCGGCTGGGGCGCTGATGGTCTATTTGGAACAGACACAGCACACGGGTCTAAGGAACATCTGCTCGATTTCAAGGATAGATGAGGGAAAGTTCGTGTGGATGGACAAGTTTACGTTGAGGAACTTGGAGATATTCAATTCGTCTGTAGGTGGTGAGGGTGTGTCGCTCGTGAGCGTCATTGACAGGACCTCCTCTCCTATGGGTGCCAGACTTCTGAGAACTTGGCTCGCGATGCCAGTAATTGACATCAAGGAACTTAACAGCCGTTATGATGTTGTGCAGCACTTCCTAGAAGCCGATGAGGATTTGGAGGATATTCAAAGATATGTCGGTGGCATCGGTGATCTTGAGAGAATCATCTCCAGAGCAGCCACGGGAAGGATAGCTCCTCGCGAGGTTATGCAGCTTGGACGTGGACTTGCTAGCATGGAACCGATATCAAAACTCTGTAAAGGCCACGGTGTCAAGGCTTTGGATTCTCTTGTGGGTGGTATGAAAAACTGCTCGAAGCTTCTTGAGCAGATCAAAAAGACCATGACAGCAGACCCAGCTGCCGCTATCGGGAAAGGTGAAGTCATCGCATCGGGCGTTGATGCCGAGTTAGATGAATTAAGGAATATCTCATCCGGAGGCAAGGACTACCTCCTCAAACTCCAGCAATCAGAAGCGGAGAGAACAGGAATATCCTCGCTCAAAATCAGCTACAACAATGTCTTCGGTTACTTTATCGAAGTCCGGAACGCTTTCAAGGACATGGTTCCACCGGAATGGATTCGCAAGCAGACCCTTGTCAACGCTGAGCGCTATGTCACTCATGAGCTTAAGGAATATGAAGAGAAAATCCTTAGTGCTGAGGATCGAATCTATGCTCTTGAGACAAGGATTTACGGAGAGTTGGTTGCAGAGATCCAAAGGAATATCCCTGCGATTCAGACTAATTGCCGGATTATAGCGAGGTTGGACGTGCTTGCTGGTTTCGCTCGGTTGGCGCGTGATAACCACTACAACCGTCCTGAGATGACCAAAGATCTTACGCTTGAAATCAAGGCGGGTCGCCATCCAGTTATTGAGACCCTTATGCCAGCGGGGGAGGAGTATGTTCCCAACGACATATTCCTTGACAACAAGAAGCAGCAGATCATCATTCTGACCGGTCCTAACATGGCTGGTAAGTCGGCTCTGCTCCGGCAGACGGCACTCATTGTGTTACTGGCCCAGATCGGTTCGTTCGTGCCTGCGGACAGTGCCCGGATCGGGTACTTCGACAAGATATTCACAAGGGTCGGAGCCACTGACAACATCTCTCGTGGAGAGTCCACCTTCATGGTCGAGATGCTGGAGACATCTATGATCCTGCACAACCTTTCAGAGCGCTCCCTCGTGCTTTTGGATGAGATCGGGCGAGGAACTTCAACTTACGATGGAATGTCGATTGCGAGGGCTATTGTCGAATATATTCATGAATATGGTCGTGGGGCTAAGACGCTGTTCGCCACTCATTATCACGAGCTTAACGATCTTGAAGAGGTATATTCAAGAGTCAAGAACTTCCACATTGCTGTGAAGGAGGTAGGCACTCAGGTGATTTTTCTGCGCAAACTCAAGGAGGGCGGGACAGCGCATAGCTTTGGTATTCATGTCGCAAGGATGGCTGGGATGCCGAAAGAGGTCATCCAAAGCGCTGAGAACACTTTGAAAGCTTTGGAAATGAATGATTCCCAGCATCTTGTTAGTGCTAAGAAAGGTGAGATCAAGAAGCCTATCCAAACCAAGGCCGGTACCATTGAGAGTGATGGCAGCCTCCAACTCTCGTTCTTCCAGTTGGATGACCCAACGCTCGGCTCCCTGCGTGACAAACTCTCTGGAGTCGATCTGAACAACATCACCCCACTTCAAGCATTCGATCTACTCCGTTCTATGAAGGAAGAACTCGGACTTTAGAGATCTAACCGTAGGAAATCGCGGGTGAGTCCGATGTACTTGGTCTTTGTCTGGGCTACATGGAAGCCCTTAGAGAGGAAATTGCGCTCACTTGGAGTGTTCTGCGGATCAACAGTTGCGATGATGTGCTTTACTCCTGTGCTTTTAGCGAGGCTGATGGACCAGTCGATGAATGTGCGCTGGAATCCTCTGCCACGATAGTCATTGTCAACCGCTACCGCATCGAAGGTGAACACTTCCGAAGGGTTGAGGCTCAGGTCAGAAGCAAGGCTTCTCTCACTGCTTCGGTTGCTAACAATGACGCAGAATGCGGCCAACTGGCCATTAGGTGAGAATATCCCCGAAAGATAGTCAAGTTGCAGTGATTCAATAAGTTCCTCTCGGCTAAGCGGATAAAATAGATTCTTGTTTTCCATTTTGTCAACTACTTTGCTTTGAAGGCTTTCCACTGCGCTGAGGCTGTCGAACCCAAGGCGCTTCATCGTGAACCCGTCAGGCAGTTCGGAGATGACTTTGTTATATTCAGAAATCCCGTAGTCGAAGAGATAGAGTCTATTCTGGAGGTATTTTTCCGGGAACATGAATTGGTGGCTTGGTATGTGCCGCTGCCAGCCTTTCGCACCGCTGTTCTCTTTCTCCCGGTGCCTGATCCAAATCTTGTACAGTTCAAATACCTGTACGTAGGAAGACGATGTCGGTAGGATGTAGTTCTCCTGGATGTACGGATTGTTCATGAACAGGAAGAAACGGTAGCCGAAAAGGTCGTCCAAATCATCAATGCTGGCGATGTGGTGGCGGTAAAGCAGGTACAGGTTCTCGAAGAAAGTACAGTACTGTGCCACCTCAACGCTAGAGACATCTTTCCAGCGATCATAACTGTAATCCCCGTCTATCTCGCTGTTTTCCAGCACTTCATAGACTTTCATAAGCCGGTCGCTGTCGTGGAAATAGTTGTTCAGGTTGATCAGCATCTCGCTGCACGTGACCTCTGAGCCGTTCTTTAATTCAATAGCTATGAATATGGTACCAATCAGCGTAGCCGCAAGCGAGAAGATTCCCACGGTTGCATCTTCTCCTGTCCGAAATGTTTGTACTATCAGTAGGCAAAGCAGCACTAGCACGAAGGACGCTATCACAATCAATATGGAAATGCTAGTTTTGTACTTTATCTTTTTCATGATGTATGAATATTTTTAGTGTCACTTTTTTTGGTGCGAAAAGCATTGATGTCTAATACTGACAAATATAACAAAAAACGACTATCTTTGTAAACTTATGTAGTATGAGGTTATTAATTGTGTGCCGAAGTTCCTTCAGACACGCAAATTAAGATGATTCAAAATCAGGAGCGACATGAAAAGGGTGCTGATAGTGACATATTACTGGCCACCGTCTGGGGGGTCAGGAGTGCAGAGATGGGTCAAATTTGCTAAATACTTGCCTGCGATGGGTTGGCAGCCTATCGTCTATACTCCGGAAAACCCTGAGTTGACGACCATAGACAAAACCTTGGCAGCGGAGATCCCAACTGAAGTCGAGGTTGTCAAAAGGCCAATCTTTGAGCCTTACGGAATTTATAGGAAGCTGATGGGAGAGGGCAGCACGACTGATCTAAAAACATTGACTGAGGCTAATGCAGGAAAGGATGAAGTCAATCCGATCAATGGCCAGAAGAAATCATGGAAACAGAAACTGTCTCTGTTCATCCGTGGCAACTTCTTTATCCCGGACCCTCGTGTCTTGTGGGTCCGCCCGTCTGTCCGTTTCCTGAAGAAATATCTTGTGGAGCATCCTGTTGATGCGATTATCACAACTGGTCCGCCTCAATCCATGCATCTCATTGGTTTGAAATTGTCTCGCGCCACGGGGATTCCTTGGCTTGCAGATTTTCGTGATCCTTGGACGAAGATGTTTTATTTCAAACATTTGGAGTTGACTATCTGGGCAGCAAAGAAGCATCACAAACTTGAGAAAGCTGTTTTGGATGGAGCAACGGCTATTATTGCTGTCTCTCCATTGGTTCAGGATGAGTTCAAGGCTATGACCGACACACCGGTAGAATTGATTACCAACGGCTATGATGAAGAAGATTTCAAGAAGGATTTTGAACTGGATGAGAATTTCAACATCACCCACACAGGTCTTTTTGCCTCGGACGGGAATCCAGAGACTCTTTGGAAAGTTTTGGCTCAAAAGTGTCAGGAGGATGATGAGTTCAGAAGGTCATTGAGAATCAGATTGGTGGGCAAGACAGACAAACAGATTACGGACTCGATAGAGGCTGCCGGGCTTGAGGCGAATCTAAAGGACTTCGGCTACCAGAACCATGAGACAGCTGTTAGGGAACAACTGAATGCTTCTATTCTGATTCTTCCTCTCAGGAAAGAACCAGAGTATAGGGCTGTTCTTCCTGGGAAGCTATTCGAGTACCTTGCCTCGCGCCGTCCGATTCTAGGGATCGGTCAGACAGACGGAGCAATGGCCAGAATTGTCACTGAGACTGGCGCTGGAGTGGTTTATGACTGGGATGATGAGGAGAAGATTAAAGCATGGATTGACTTCTGTTGGGATGAGTTCAAGAATGATGATCTTCATGATAACACATCAGACATCTCACAGTTCACGCGCTGCAATCTTACTGCCAAGTTAGTAGGCCTGCTGAATCAAATTACTGAAAAACAATAATTTACTTGAATATTCGAGAATCATGGACAAGACTTTGATAAAGAAGATTGCGGTTTATGTCGGGATTGTGTTTCTCTTCCTTGTTCTAGCTTATGGCTTTGTGCCGGAGGTCCTGACTGGTAAGATCGTCAATCAAAGCGACATAACAGGTTACACGAGTATGTCGCAGGAGGCTGTGACGTGGAACCGAGCTCATCCGGACGATCCTACTTATTGGACTGACTCCATGTTCGGAGGAATGCCAACGACCTCTTTCTATCCTTCAAATGACGGAGATTGGACACAACAGTTGTACAATCTTCTGTTGAAGGGTAAGAGGCCAGCGAACTGGTTGTTCATTTCCTTGTTGGGAGCGTTTTTGCTGATGCTTTCGCTTGGAGTTGACAAGGTTTTGGCCATTGGTGGGGCAGTCGCCATCACCTATTGTTCGTACAATTTTCAGATCATACAAGTCGGGCATAACACCAAGATGCAGGCTATTGCGTTCCTGCCTTGGGCGTTGGCCGCGGTGATATTCACTTATCGTTCGGCCCTTAGACAGATTCATGAACATAAAGGTTGGAAATCATGGCTCCCGAAAACTTTGTTGGGAGCTGTCCTATTCGGCTTCGCGCTGAGTTTTCAGATTAAAGCTAACCACCAGCAGATTACCTACTATCTGGCTATCATGATAGTGATCTATGCGCTGTATGTGCTTTTGAGAGTCTGCTTTGGTAAACCAGATCACTTCGACAAGCTCAGCGACCGGCGTGGCACTTTCGGTCGCTTCTTCGCAGCCAGCGCGTTGCTATTGGTCGTAGGCCTTGCCGGAATCGGCACCAACGCCATTAAGCTCGCCCCTCTTTATGAATATACCAAATACACCATGCGAGGCGGCTCCGAACTGTCTCATCCTGAGGGCGGTGAAATCAACAATTCCGGCCTTCAGTTGGACTACGCCACAGCCTGGTCCTATGGCTGGGAGGAATTGCCGAATCTGATGATTCCGAATTTTAACGGTGGATCCTCAGCTGGTTCAATCAACCCGGACAAGTCCGAGGTAGTCAAACTGTTCAGGCAGGCTGGCCAAGGCAATCCTAAGGAGATAGCCAAGTCACTGCCTTTATACTGGGGACCTCAGCCATTCACAGCAGGACCTATGTACATGGGCGCCATAACGGTTTTCCTCTTTGTGCTCGGAATATTCCTCTACAAAGGCAAGGAAAAATGGTGGCTTTTGGCCGCCACCCTTGTGGCAGTTTTCCTCAGCCTCGGAAATCACATGATGTGGTTCACGAAACTGTTTTTCGACTATGCTCCGATGTATAGCAAGTTTAGAACTGTGTCCATGGCTCTGATTGTGCTACAGTTCACCCTTCCGATGTTGGGCTTCATCACTTTGGACCGGATTCTGAAACGGGAATATTCCAAAAAGGAATTTCTGCGTGTCGGTTGGATCGCACTTGCGCTGACAGCTGGATTCTGTCTCCTTTGCGCCATCATCCCAAGCATTGCAGGATCGTTCTCAGGAAGGGCTGACGCTCAGATGCAGGACATCATTGTGGACGCATTGAAAGCGGACCGCAAGCATCTTCTTTCTACAGATGCTCTATGGTCCATGATTATGATAGTCATCACCTTCGGGCTGATTCTCTGGGCTTACAGTGTCCCTAAAAACGCTCCGAAATCCTACGAAAGCGACCCTCACATCGGAGGCGCCCGCAGGATGGAAGCAATGGTGGGAATATGCCTCCTCGTGTTTTTGAATATGTTCGTGATTGGTAAGCGTTATCTCAATTCGGATAGCTTCACGACACCTCGGCAGTTCAATAATCAGTTCACAGCTAGACCAGTGGACAAGCTGATTCTTGAGGACGAGTCTCCGTCTTACAGGATTGTCGATCTTAGCGCGGACATATTCAATGATTCTTTCAACCCTTATTGGCACAAGTGCATCGGAGGTTACAGCCCAGCGAAGTTGCAGCGCTATCAGGATTTGATCGACAGGCACATCGTCAAGGAGCTCCAAAGGCTTTCGGCTAGAACCCGCACTGCCAAGACCATTGATGAATTTCAAGACGGAATCAAGAATATTCCTGTGCTTTCTGCTCTTAACACCAAGTACTTCATCCTCGGTGCAGAGATGCCTCCGATTGAGAATTCTGATGCTTTCGGACCTGCTTGGTTCGTGGACTCATTCGTCCCTGCCGAGACTCCGGACGAGGAGATCGCACTGATAGATTCCGTGGATCTTAGGCACACCGCTGTGATAGGCTCCGATTTCGCGGAGGCCCGTTCAGCTTTCGCAAAGAGTTCCGAGGGCAATCTGGTAGGCGATTCCTCTGACAGTTCGGTAAATGTCTCAGCCAGCATCCCATCTGCTGACTTCATCCAGATGACATCCTATGCCCCGAACGAACTCCGTTATCATTACAACACCTCGGCTGCCAGAACAGCCATATTCAGTGAAGTTTACTATCCTGATGGATGGGTTGCCACTGTTGACGGTGCTCCTTTAGAGATCTTCCGTGCGAACTGGCTCTTCCGTGCCGCAAATCTCCCTGCCGGAGACCATGAGGTAGTGATGCGCTTTGAACCCAAGGTTTACTCTGTAGGCGAAAAAGCCTCACGTGCCTCATCACTGGCTCTATTCATCCTTCTGGCTTTCGCCCTGGCCGGTCTCTTTGGCACAACACGCAGGAACGCCTAAGGAATCCCTGCGGCACTTAACGTCTTGATAATGAATCAATAAAGCGATGTCCTAGTGCAGTTTTTAGCACTAGGACATCGCATTTATAGATTGATCTCCAATTAGTTATCTGCCACTAGCTGATAATGAGGTGGTGACGGTAGAGCTATTGTTCTACGGCCTGGGCGAAACGACCTGCGAGATCGATGAAGGCTTGGCCATCGGGGCGGGTGGAGAGGGCTGCCGGCTCGCCTGAGTCTCCGCCTTCACGGATGCTCTGCACGATTGGGATCTGGCCCAGGAGCGGAATACCGTATTTGTCGGCCATCTCCTTGCCTCCGTTCTTTCCGAAGATGTAGTACTTGTTCTGAGGAAGTTCCTCAGGTGTAAACCATGCCATGTTCTCCACGAGGCCGAAGATTTTGCGGTCAATGTTCTTGTTGCGGAACATGTTCACGCCTTTTTCTACGTCCGAGAGGGCTACAGATTGAGGAGTCGTGACGATTAGCGCACCCTCCATCGGGATGTCGTTCACGAGGGAGATGTGGATGTCTCCGGTTCCCGGAGGCATGTCGATCAAAAGGAAGTCCAGCACGCCCCAGCGGACTTGTAGGATCATCTGTTTGAGGGCATTGCAGGCCATCGGACCTCTCCATATGAGGGCTTGGCCTGGCTCAGCGAAATAGCCTATAGACATCCATTTCACACCGTATTTCTCGATTGGATAGATCACCTCCTTGCCTTCTGCAATCTCTTCCGCTTCTGGGACAGCTCCTTCCGTGCCGGTCATCAGCGGAACGGAAGGTCCGTAGACATCTGCGTCAGCGAGTCCGACTTTGTAGCCGAGACGGGCGAGGGCCACGGCCAGATTAACGGCCACGGTGGACTTTCCGACTCCTCCCTTGCCGGAGGCGATTCCGATGATGTGGCGGACATTATTTATTTCATCAAGGCCGAGATCAAGCCCGGCCTTCTTCTTCGGAGCCTCTTCCTTAACAATGGTCTTTACCTCAACCTCAGTGCCTTGCGGAGCGCTGCGGATGATTGTGGCGCGTGTGCTTCCGACAAGATATTCAGTGAGAGGGTCCCGCCTTTTCGGGAAGGCGAGGGTAACTGTCACCTTATTGCCGTCAATTGAGACGGAATGAACCATTCCGAGTTCAATGATGCTTTTGTTTCCTTGGGCGGGGTGAACCACCTCGTTGAGCATATTTAATATATCCTGTTCTGTCATATTCGTTATTTCACGATGTTCATTTCCTTGGTAAGGTAGCCGGCTCCACCGAACTTGTCCACGAGGAAGAGGACGTAGCGGATGTCCACGCAGATGCATCTCTGGAGATCCGGCTCGAACATCACGTCGCTGGACATCGACTCCCAGTTGCCATCGAAGGCTAGTCCGATTAGCTCACCATTGGCGTTCAGAACAGGGCTGCCAGAGTTGCCGCCTGTGATGTCGTTGTTCGTGAGGAAACAGCAAGGCAGGTTGCCATCAGCCATCGCGTAACGGTCGTAGTCCCTCTTGACATAGAGCTGCTTAAGCTTCTCCGGAACGATGAACTCATAGTTGTCAGGATCCTCTTTCTCCATCACACCGTAGATGGTGGAGTAGTACCTGTAGTTGAGGGCATCTTTCGGGGAATATGACTTCACGGTTCCGTAGGTGAGCCTCATTGTGAAGTTGGCATCCGGGTACATGGCCTTGCCTTTGTTCCACTCCATTAAGCCTGCTGTGTAGGCCTTGGACGCGGCCTTAATCTTAGCCTTGGCATCCTGATTCTGCTCTCCGCGCAGTTTGGCGAACACATTCACGAGCGCTGTCGCGAACTTGTTGGCAGGATCATTGAGAGAGGCTTTCTTGCCGTCTTTTTCAATGGCTTCCTTGGCCTTGTCATAAGACGTGAATATCGTTGTTCTGAATAGCTCGTCCACGTACTTGTCGATGTCCAGTGTTGCGAAATCCTCTCCAAGGTCTGGATAGTTTTCAGGTCTTGCCTTCTCCCTATATAATTTAAGCAGAGCCGCTGTCACTTCCTTGTCAAGCGGTGCGTAGTAGTCTTCGAACACGGCTTTAAGAGCCTCGAAGCCAGCCGCTTCCGCAGTCAGGCTGTCCGCTCCTGATTTCAGGCTTCTGTTCCTGCCTCCTAGGTAAGCGCTTGAGAGATTGACCAACTCCGTTCTGAAGATGGTCTCGCTCAGAAGTTTCACATCGAAATCCGTCTGCTCATTGGCCTTGATCCCAGCAGCAATGTCTGCGATAGCCGTTCCGTAAAGCTCGGAGCGCTTCTTGCTCTTGTCAACCCATTTCTGGAAACGAGCCTCCTTGTCGTGCTCCTTCTCGATGATATTCAAGTCTTTGAAAGCCTTCTTTTCTCCGATCCACTTCTTCCAACCATTGGCTGAACTAGCATATTTGTTGGCATATTTCAGCCTGATTGAAGGATCTTTCTCCATCCATTTCCACATGATGTCCTGACGAAGGGTTCTGGCCTCAATTGCGATGTCGTTTAGGGCCAGCATGTGGTTCAACTGTGCCTCTGTCTGGTACCTCTGGGTGCGGCCAGGGTAGCCCATGATCATCGTGTAGTCACCCTCATTGATGCCTTTTAGGGAAATTTTCAGCGACTGCTTCGGCACATAAGGGACATTGTCTTCTGAATATTCAGCCGGCTCGTTGTCTTTCCCTGCATAGACCCTAAACATCGAGAAATCGCCCGTGTGGCGAGGCCACATCCAGTTGTCGGTCTCTCCACCGAACTTTCCGATGGATGCCGGTGGGGCTCCTACGAAACGGATGTCCTTGAACACCTTATATACAATTATGTAGTGGACATTGTTGTTGTAGAAAGAGGTGAGTTCCACTTCGCACCCAGGATTCTGTTCCTCGGATGCCTTGACGAGAGCCTCTCTGACAGCCTTCCTCTCCTCATCGGATTTAGCACCTTCAATCGCATCAGTGACATCGCTCATGTTCACAAGGAATGTCACAGAAAGACCCGGTACCGGAATTTCCTCTCGGCTGTTCATAGCCCAAAATCCGTTCTCAAGATAGTTGTGCTCATCGCTTGAGAGCTGCTGGATGCTGCTGTAGCCGCAGTGGTGGTTGGTTACTAGCAGTCCTTTATCCGAAATCATCTCTCCCGTGCAACCTCCACCGAATATGACGATTGCATCCTTGAGCGAAGAATGATTCACGCTGTAGATCTGGTCAGGAGTTAGCCTGCAACCAAGGTCTTTCATTGCATCTGCATTGAGTTTCTGGAGGAGTGGAAGCATCCACATTCCCTCGTCTGCCATCGCGCTGAATCCGACCATAAAGGTAGCTGCGATGGATACAAAAAATTTCCTCATTGTATCACTTATTTTAAATTAGCCATTTCCTTCGGAAATATCCAACAAAATTAGCCATTTTCCCGTCTAAACTCAAATTTCTGATTATATTTGTTAATTTCCGGTGGTGTTGGAATGGAGTTGACCGATGGAGTCAGATGCAAGTTATTGTTCACCGGTGAGATCTGATTTATGAATATGTCGAAAGAAATATGTTTGCTGCCTTTTATGGAAGCAGGGCGCGTTGAGGCTGGCTGCGATGAGGCCGGAAGAGGGCCACTCGCTGGGCCAGTTTATGCTGCGGCTGTCATTCTGCCACGGGATTTTCATCATCCGCTGCTGAATGATTCCAAGAAGATGAGTGAAAAATCAAGGGATGTGCTGAGATCGATAATTGAAAGTGAAGCCATCGCGTGGGCTGTGGAGGCGGTAAGCCCTGCTGAAATTGATGAACTGAATATTCTTTGGGCCTCGGTCACGGGGATGCAACGCGCAGTAAGAAGGCTGTCACCAAAACCTGACTTCTTGCTGATAGACGGCAACCGT
>ERZ808267.258-NODE-258-length-18806-cov-3.608768_pt1 | contig 18806 bp, 12 predicted proteins | sample MGYA00521241_ERZ808267 | MGnify/ENA primary metagenome ERZ808267 (study PRJEB31516, sample SAMN03275592) | gut metagenome | biome: mammalia-associated habitat; material: feces | host: Papio cynocephalus | place: Kenya | collected 2012-07-19 ... | reverse complement strand
TGAACACATATTCATCGCAGATTTCTGGGAATCATCATCTGAATCCTTCGTTCCTGCCTGTGTACGGGTTGATGACTCCTTTGACGGACAACACTGTGGAGAAGGTGAACGCCAGAATCGGTGTCAGGGGCAGCGCCGCGTCCTCGTTTCAGTTTGATGTGAACGGGGGAGTAGGCCTTTATGGCAACGCATTGATGGAATCCGGCTTTTTCAACGCTGACGGAAACCTTGTCCCTTCACTGACATATTCCGACATCAACCTCATCTATGCCAATGTATTGCTGGGTTGGAAGTCAAGCCGTGTCAAGATAGACGCTGACCTTCGTTACAGAAGTATGTCTTTCTCGGATAATGATGCTAAAAATCTTGGTTTTACACTTCCTAAGTACAGCGGTGGGTTGAGGGCAACGTACAGCCTGAGTTCCCGTCTTTATGCCGGAGTTGCTGTTGAGGCATCGTCTTGGCGTGAGGGTTGGTGCGAGTCGGAGGAAGTTTCAGCGGGTGATGTCAAGGTACGTGTGCCGGGTTATGTCGATTTGGGCCTGAACTGCGGTTACAAGTTCAATAGGAAGCTTGAATTGTGGCTTGAGTCGGGCAATCTGTTGTGTCAGACGATTCAGAGGAATCCGTTCTACGCAGAGAAAGGACTTTGGGTTACCGCTGGGGTGTCGCTGAACTTGTAGCCTTCGGTAGCTGAGCTTGTCGAAGCACCGAAGCACCGAAACACCGAGCACCAACGTGGCGAAATAATCTTGGAATATATAGCTGAAAGACGGGCAATGTGGAAATAAATTTCGCATTGCCCTCAATTTTTATTAAATTTGTCTGTTTTATGGGCAGACCATATAAACTTGATAAAAACAGACAATTGAATATGATTGAGAACGAAGAGATGAAGAAAGCGGAAGAACAGTATTCCGCAAGCAGTATTCAAGTACTTGAAGGACTTGAGGCTGTGAGAAAGAGGCCTTCCATGTACATCGGTGACATCGGTGAGAGGGGACTCCATCATCTTGTCTATGAGGTTGTTGACAATGGTATAGATGAGGCGATGGCTGGTTTCTGTACAGAGATTGGTGTGACAATTCTCCCTGACAATTCTATAAGAGTTTCCGATAATGGCCGTGGAATCCCTACTGGAATGCATCCGAAGGAGCATCGCTCTGCTCTTGAGGTCGTCATGACCGTACTTCATGCCGGAGGTAAATTCAATAAGGACAGCTATAAAGTTTCTGGAGGTCTTCACGGAGTGGGTGTGTCCTGCGTGAATGCCCTATCCGACAGCCTTGTGGCAGAGGTCCATCGTGAGGGACATGTGTTCGTTCAGAAATATTCAAAAGGCAAACCGCTCGGACCGGTAGAGATTGTGGGTGACTGCAACGACACTGGAACCATCATCACCTTCCATCCGGACCCTACCATATTCACTCAGACAAATGTCTATAAATATGACACCCTTGCTGCTAGGATGCGTGAGCTTGCCTATTTGAACAAAGGTATCAAGATCACCATCACCGACGAAAGGGAATTGGTTGATGAATATGTCACCGATGAGAACGGTAACTCAAAGCCGACAGGCAAGCAGCTTTACCGCAGCGATGTGTTCTATTCAAAGGAAGGCCTCAAGGAATTCATCGACTATCTTGACGCTGGTGCCATGCAGCTCATTCCTGAGCCAATCTGCGTGCAGAGCGACAAGGTGATTCCGATTGACATCGCCCTTTCGTACAACAACGGATTCTCCGAGAAGATATATTCATACGTCAACAACATCAACACCATCGAGGGTGGAACCCACCTTCAGGGCTTCAAGATGGGACTTTCACGTTCGCTGAAGAACTATGCAGAGAAGAACAACCTTCTCGCCAAGTTCAAGGGCGATTTGGCTCCTGAGGATTTCCGTGAAGGATTGACCGCTGTGGTTTCGGTTAAGATAGCTGAACCACAGTTCGAGGGACAGACCAAGACTAAACTTGGCAACCCAGAGGCGACATCCGCTGTGTCACAGGCCACTTCTGCGGCCATGGATCAGTACCTTGAGGAGCACCCGAAGGAGGGCAAGCTTCTCATTGAGAAGATTGTGCTTGCCGCTACTGCTCGTAGTGCTGCGCGTAAGGCCCGCGAGATGGTGCAGAGAAAGACCGCGATGACCGGTGCTGGAATGCCTGGCAAACTTGCCGACTGTTCGGAGAGGAATCCTGAGAGATGCGAGTTGTTCCTTGTCGAGGGAGATTCCGCTGGTGGTACCGCTAAGCAGGGACGTGACAGAAGAATCCAGGCGATTCTTCCGCTGAGAGGTAAGATCCTCAACGTAGAGAAGGCCGCTGGCGATCGCGCTTTTGATAGCGAGGAAATCCGTAACATTTACACTGCTCTTGGAGTCACCGTGGCGCAGGAAGACGAAAACGGTGAGAAGAGAATGGATCTCAGCAAGCTCCGCTATCACAAGGTCATCATCATGACCGATGCCGATGTCGATGGAAGTCACATCGCGTGCCTTATCCTGACATTCTTCTTCCGCTACATGTTCGACCTCATCAAGAACGGTTATGTCTATCTCGCCACTCCACCGCTTTACCTTGTCAAGAAAGGTAAAGAAGAAGTCTATTGCTGGACAGACGAGCAGAGGTTCGAGGCGACTGCCCGTCTTGGAAAAGGCTCTGACAAGGGCGTGACCGTTCAGAGGTACAAAGGTCTTGGTGAGATGAGTGATGAGCAGCTGTGGGACACCACTATGGATCCTTCGAAGAGACGTCTGCGTAAGATCACGATTGACAACGCTGCCGAGGCCGAGAGGACATTCTCAATGCTTATGGGTGACGATGTTCCTCCAAGGAGGCAGTTCATTGAGGAGAATGCGCATTACGCCAACATTGACGCTTAGTTTATTTTAATAGGTAATAATCATAACACACGATATGCTTGACATTTTTGACAGAATCGAAAGGGACTCAGGAGGTCCTATCGGACAATATTTCAATCAGGGCTTCGGCTACTACATGTACCCAAAACTTGAGGGCGAGTTGGGCCCTCACATGACTTTCAACGGAAAAGAGGTTCTGAACTGGAGTCTGAACAACTATCTTGGACTCGCCAACCATCCTGAAGTGCGCAAAGCTGACGCTGAGGGCGCTGCAAAATGGGGACTGGCCTATCCTATGGGAAGCCGCATGCTTTCCGGCCACACTGCCCTCCATGAGAAGCTTGAGAAGATGTTCGCTGACTTCGAGAAGAAGGAAGACGCTTTTCTTTTCAACTTTGGTTATCAGGGAATTGTCTCAGCGATTGACTGTCTGACTGCCCGCCATGATGTCATCGTCTATGACGCCGAGGCTCACGCCTGTCTCCTTGACGGAATCCGCCTTCACATCGGAAGCAAGTACAAGTACCGTCACAACAACATCGTTGATTGCGAGAAGGTGCTTGCAAGAGCCTGCAAAGAGGCTGAGGAAAGCGGTGGCGGAGTCCTGCTCATCACCGAAGGCGTTTTCGGTATGACTGGAGCGATGGGAATCCTCGATCAGATTGTCGAACTGAAAAAGAAGTACAGTTTCAGAATATTCATTGATGACGCTCACGGCTTCGGACTCCTTGGCGAGCACGGACGCGGAACCTCAGAGGAACTGCACTGCATGGATGGCATCGACCTTTACATCGGAGCGTTCGCGAAGTCAATGGCTTCGATCGGTGGTTTCATAGCTGGCCCTCGCAAGATCATTAACTACCTGCGTCTGAACATGCGTTCCCAGATGTACGCGAAGTCCCAGCCGATGGCATTCGTGTACGGCAACATCAAGCGTCTTGAGATCATCATGTCACCGGAGGGCGATGAACTCCGCAAGAGATGCTGGCATGTGACTCACACTCTTCAGGAAGGCTTCAAGAAGCTTGGATTCGACATCGGCGAGGCTCAGGCTTGCGTAATTCCTATCCACATCGATGGCGGAGGTGTGGCCCAAGCCACAAAGATTGCTATGGACCTCCGTGAGAACTACCGCATTTTCTGTTCGATGGTCATCTATCCTGTCATTCCTAAGGGGATGGTGATATTCAGGATCGTATGTACTGCCGCTCACACTGACGAAGACATCGAGTACACTCTCAATGCCTTCAAGGAGATCAAGCAGAAGCTCGATGCCGGTGCCTACGATGGAGACGACATCGCTGTTAAGACTATTATGTAATTATTTGCTGAGCAGTGACTTGTATGCATCCTGAATATTTCAAGGATAAGGTCATTATCATTACTGGAGCCAGCTCTGGAATAGGGTTGGCTTCTGCTCGTCTCTTTGGCTCGTTCGGTGCGAATGTTGTGATGGCGGCTAGGTCTCTGGACAAACTTCAGGAACTCGCCCCGTCTGTGAACTCTGATCCACGCAAGGTTTTGTGTGTAAAGACCGATGTGACGAAGGAGGATGACTGCCGGAATCTAATTGAACGGACTGTACAGGAATATGGCAGGATCGACATCCTTGTCAACAACGCTGGCATCTCAATGAGAGCTATGTTCAAGGACTTGGATCTCAGTGTTATCCACTCTTTGATGGATGTGAATTTCTGGGGTACGGTTCAGTGCACGAAGTTTGCTCTCCCTTACCTGCTTAAAAGCAAAGGTCAGGTTGTCGGTGTGATTTCGATTGCCGGTTTCTCAGCACTTCCAGCAAGGACAGGATATTCAGCGTCCAAGTATGCCATCCGTGGCTTCCTTGACACAATCCGGATTGAGCATCTCAAAGACGGCCTCAATGTGCTTGTCTTTGCTCCGGGCTACACCGACTCCAACGTCCGTAAAGCGGCCTTGACTGCCGATGGCAGCCCGCAAGGGGAGACTCCGCTTAAGGAGGACAAACTTATGAGTGCAGAAAAATGTGCGGAGTACCTCGCTAAGGGATTGGAAAAGAGGAAATCACAGATGATTCTTACTGGACTTGGCAAAGCTACGGTGTTGGCTCACAGGCTTTTCCCAAGGCTTACCGATAAATTGACTTATGGATTTGTCGCCAAAGAGGCGGGAAGTCCGTTTAAATAGATTAGTGGAAGAATGAAACTGCCTCGCGTGTCCATAGACTTTAAGGTGCTGACTCCTTTGGTTGTGCTGTTTCTGATCCTCACATTCATGTTTCCGAGGTCAGCGAAATTCAGTTATGACTACAGGAAAGGTTCTCCGTGGTCACACGAGACTCTTTTGGCCCAGTTCGATTTTCCTATTCTCAAGACTGAAGAGCAAATCAGGGAAGAGAAGAGCAAAAGCAAATCTCAGGTCATTCCTTACTATCGGTATCGTCAGGACATTGTGGACAATTGCCGGAAAGCAGCCGAAGGGATTGACATGGGAGCATATTCCTACCTTCGTCCTGTGGTTGTCTCTTCTTTGAGTGACATCTTTTCCAATGGAATCGTGCCGGATGAGGGTGTGAGGCTAGATGGAAACGCAGATCCTTCCTCTTCCATCTTGTACGTTCAGAAGGACAAGCGTGCACTGAAGAAGCCTGTCAGTGAGGTCTTTAAAGAATCTGAGGCGAAGAACAAATTGCTTTCGGAGGTGTCAGCTAAGTACCCGAAAATCAACGTTGATTCTGTCCTGCGCGCAGTTGGAGTCTATGATTTTGTGACACCTAATCTTGAGTATGATCCCAAAACCACTGATTTGGTCCACACTGAATCTTCCAATCAGATTTCTACTACACAAGGTTTCGTGAGTGCGGGGCAGTTGATAGTCTCAGAAGGTGAGATTGTTACAGCGGAGATAGCTCAGATGCTTGATTCTTACAAAGTTGAGTACGAGAATAGCATGGGCTACGGTGGGCCGAGGATTCTCTTTTGGCTCGGCAATGCGTTCATAGCATTTGTCTTGGTGCTCCTGTTCTTCCTGATGATCTATTTCCTGAACCAAAAACTGTTTGGGGATTATAGGAAATTCTGGTATCTCATCTTCATATTCATCATCTCGTCATTTTTGGCGTTGGTGATCAATAAGTTCGCTCCGAGATTCCTCTATATGGTGCCTTTCACCCTTACTGCGTTGTATCTGGAAGCATTCTTCAAGAACAAGGTGATTTTCCCGATTTGCTGCGTGTCGTTTTTACCTCTGCTGATTTTTGCAGAGAACGGAATCGTCTTGTTTGTGATGTGCCTTCTAGCGAGCATTGTGGCGGTCTTTGCTTTCAGATTCTTCAACCAAGGTTGGCAGCAGTTCATCATGGCTGGAATAGTGTTCCTGAGCATGCTCGTTACCTATTTCGGCTTCCGGATGATAGACATGGTCAATGATGATCCTTATTTTGCCATGCTCTACATGTTCCTCGGCTCCGTGCTCATTGTGGCGGGTTATCCTCTGATCTATCTGTTCGAGAGGATGTTCAATCTGGTTTCCAGTTCAAGGCTCCGTGAACTTTGTGACACCAACAACAAGCTTCTCCGCGAGCTTGAGCATAAGGCCCCCGGAACTTTCCAACATTCTTTGCAAGTAATGAATATGTGCGATGCGGCAGCAAGGGCCATTGATGCCAATGTCCTACTGGTCAGGGCCGGAGCTCTCTACCATGACATCGGAAAGATGTGCAATCCGCTTTGCTTCATTGAGAATGAAAGCATGTCTCCCGGAGGCACACATTATCATGAGCACTTGACTCCGAAAGAGAGTGCCAGAGCCATCATCAAGCATGTTTCCGATGGTTTGGAGCTAGCATCAGAGAATAGGATTCCGAGTGTTATCCAAGATTTCATCTTGACACATCATGGAACCTCCAACACTTCATATTTTTACAATAAGTATCTCAATGAAGGAGGCGATCCGAATGATGTGAGCGATTTCTTCTACCCTGGGCGCAAACCGCAGACGAAGGAACAGATTATCCTGATGATCTGCGACACTCTTGAAGCAGCCTCTAGGACATTGAAGGACAATTCAGCAGCTACATTCTCAACGTTTGTCGAGAATATTGTTGCATCAAAAATGAAAAGTGGTCAGTTTGACGAAGCTGACATTTCTATAAAAGATCTCAACACGGTGAAAGAGACCTTGAAATCATACCTTTCTCAGATTTATCATGAAAGGGTGGTTTATCCGCAAAGAAAGAATAATTAATTTTAAATTTTGAATAATCATGGAAGTAATTAAAAATCAAATCGATGATCTTAACATCGAACTGACTATTGCCCTTAAGGCGGAGGATTATGCTGAGCAGGAGAAGAAGAGGCTTTCCGCTTACAAGAGGAACGCTGACTTTAAAGGATTCCGCAAAGGAATGGTTCCTGCGTCTTTGGTAAAGAAGGTTTACGGAGATCAGGCTCTCTACGAGGCAATCAACGGAGTAGTTTCTGAGCAACTCGACAAGTTCATCAAGGACAACAATCTTCACATCCTAGGTGAACCAATTGCCAGCGAGTCTCAAAAGGAGCAGGAGTGGAAAGACGGAAATGAGTTTGAGTTTAAATTCGATCTTGGACTCTCACCTGAGATTGACCTAGAAGTTGGCAAGGACGATAAACTGCCATATTACCAGATTGAAGTTACCGACAAGGCGAAGGCCGCGATGAAAGACAGCATTCTTCGTCAGTACGGGCAGCTTGAAGAGGGTGAGACTGCGGGAGAGGATGATTATCTGGTAGTTGATTTCACGCAAGGAGAAAAGTCTGTTGAAGGTGTCTATGTGGCTGTAAACAAAGTCGAAGGCGAAGCCAAGAATAGCTTCCTTGGAGCTAAAGCTGACGACCAGTTCGATGTCAACGTCAATGAGGCCTTCACCAACGAGACTGACAGGGCTTCTATGCTTAAGATGAAGAAAGAGGAACTTGCTGCCCTTGAGCCAGTTTGGCATGTGACTGTGGTGAATGTCAAGACTTTCGTTCCAGCTGCTGAGAATCAGGAGACTTACGACAAAGTCTTTGGAAAGGATGTTGTCAAGTCCGCTGAGGAGTTTGACGCCAAGATCACCGAGAGACTTCAGGCAAACTACAAGCAAGAGGCTGACTACAGGCTTTCTCAGGATTTGCGCAAGTACCTTGTGGACAAGGCCAATGTGAACGTTCCAGAGACGTTCCTCAAGAGGTGGCTCTACGAGAACAACAAGGAGAAGTTCACCAAGGAGGAGATTGAGAAGGAATTCGATGGATTCCTCGGAGATTTCCGCTGGCAGCTTGTAAGAGGCTCTCTCATGAAGAAGTTCGAGCTCAAGGTCGAGGACAAGGACATGCTTGAGGCCGCCAAGGCTTATGCTGCCTACCAGTACGCCATGTACGGAATGGGCAATGTTCCGGAGGAACTCTTGACCGATGCCGCTGCCCAGATGCTCAAGGACGAGAGACAGTTGCGTACCATCGAGGAGAATGTCGAGAACGAGAAGGTGATTGCTGCCGTCAGGGAGAAAGTCACTCTTCAGAACAAAAAGATCTCCGAAGAGAAGTTCCGCGAGCTTAAGTAAGTATGAACAAGGAGTTTCAAAAATATGCGACCAAGGGTCTTGGACTTAGTTCCATGACCCTTGACCGCTATCAAAGAGCTACGGATGCCTACATCAATCCGACCATCATCGAGGAAAGGAAACTGAATGTGGCCTCAATGGACGTGTTCAGCCGTCTGATGATGGACAGGATCATATTCCTTGGCGTTCCGATCGATGATGATGTCGCCAACATCATCCAGGCTCAGTTGCTTTTTCTTGCTTCCACCGATTCTTCGGCTGATATCTCGCTGTACATCAACACTCCAGGTGGTCAGGTGACTTCTGGTCTGGCGATTTACGACACGATGCAGCTTGTTGAACCTGATGTGGCCACAATCTGCACAGGGATGGCCGCCTCGATGGGCTCCGTCCTGCTTTGTGCTGGGGAGAAGGGCAAGCGTTCATGCTTGCCTCATTCCAGGGTTCTGATCCACCAGCCTCTCGGTGGGGCACAAGGACAGGCCGCGGACATCATGATCGCCGCCAGGGAGATCGAGAAGACCCGCAAGGAACTTTACGACATCATCTCCAGCCATTCCGGCCAGCCTTACGACAAAGTGTTCGCTGATGCCGACAGGGACTTCTGGATGACAGCTCAGGAGGCTCTTGAGTACGGAATGGTGGATGAGATTCTTACTAAGAAATCCAAATAATGCCTAAAAAGAACACAGGAACAACAAGACACTGCATGTTCTGCGGTAGGTCGGAGCGCGATGTTCCGTTTCTGCTTCAGGGTCTTGACGGTTTTATTTGCAGCGATTGTGTGGAACTAGCCCACGACTACCTCAAGGATGCCATGGGCAGCGTTTCCAAGAACGGAAAGCCTTTGGGACGACTCGATGCCTTGAAGAAGCCAGTTGAAATCAAAGCTTTTCTTGATGAATATGTTATCGGGCAGGATCGTGCCAAGAAGATGCTTGCAGTGGCCGTCTACAACCACTACAAGAGGATCAACCACAACCTCGTGGACCGTCCTGACGACGGGGTGGAACTGGAAAAATCGAATATCTTGCTGGTGGGCCCTACAGGAACCGGAAAGACACTGCTGGCCAAGACGATAGCCAAATTGCTCGATGTGCCGTTCACGATTGTGGACGCGACTGTCCTGACTGAGGCCGGTTATGTCGGAGAGGATGTCGAAAGCATCCTCACAAGACTTCTTCAGGAGGCTGATTTTGATGTGGCTAAGGCGGAAAGGGGAATCGTGTTCATCGACGAGATTGACAAAATTGCCCGTAAGAGCGACAACCCGTCAATCACCCGTGACGTGTCTGGAGAAGGTGTCCAGCAAGCTATGCTGAAACTCCTCGAAGGCAATGTCATCAATGTCCCTCCGAAGGGAGGCCGCAAGCACCCAGAGCAGGAATTCATCCATGTCAACACGCAGAACATCCTGTTCATCTGCGGAGGCGCATTCGAGGGAATCGAACGACGAATTGCCCAGAGACTCAACACTCAGGTGATTGGTTTCGGTGCTGCTCAGAAGCAGATTGTTGACAAGAATAATCTTTTGAAGTACGTTGACGCCCAGGACTTGAGGGCTTACGGTCTGATCCCGGAGATCATCGGACGCCTTCCAGTCATCACCTATCTTGACGCCCTTGACAGGGATGCCTTGCTGAGGATCCTGACCGAGCCGAAGAACGCAATCCTGAAGCAGTACTCAAAACTGTTCGAGATTGATGGAATAACCTTGAAGATCGAGGACGGTGTAAAGGAACTCATCGTTGACACAGCCATCAAGAACAAACTCGGCGCTCGTGGCTTGCGCTCGATCTGTGAGCAGATATTCGATGATGCCATGTATGATGCTCCTTCATCCCGAAAGAAAATATTCACTGTCACTTTCGACTACGCCAAATCCAAGCTTGAGAATGCGTTGTAGGGAGTGACATTTCAGGACTATCCTATTGCAAAGGGACCTTTCTAGCTTAATTTAAGAAAGGTCCCCTTATTTTATTGCTTTTTAATTCCGATTTAATCTTGTGTTAAGCGTCCTGCTGCTGAAATTTAACTTATCAGGCCTATCTTTGCACTATAATAATCAATAAGATCCATGCATAAATTTCTCTGCCTGATTCTGGTTTGTCTCAGCCTTACCGTTCTAGCCCACGAGGCTTCTGGACATATCAATTTCTCTGAAAACTCAGAAACTTTGTTGACTGTTGGCCGTGGCTGTTGCCAGATTAAAGACGGTGTCCTACATTCTAAGGGCGCCTATGCTGTTTTCGGCTCTCCGGAGTTAAGGAACTATTCGTTCTCTTTTCGTGCTAGAGCCCCTAAGGATGCCGAGCAAGTTCAGATCTGGGCCGGGTTCCGAACCTATAACCGCTTTGACCGTTATGTGGTTGGCATCAAAGGCGGACTGCAAGATGATCTCTATCTGATGCGGACGGGCTACATGGGCACGGACGAATTCATGGGTGTCCGCCCTTTGGAATTCCATCCTGTGCCGGGCGAGTGGTACAGCATAAAGGTCGAGGTCTGCGGCAATCGTATCAGGGTCTTTGTCGGGGAAGAGAAACTTCCTTACATTGACGTGACAGACAATAAAGGCGGGAATATGGTTCCTTCGGGGGGAGTTTCTCTTGGCGGAGGGTGGATTGAAACTGAATATGCTGACCTAGTCATCACTCCTATGGAAGATGACGCTCTTGCGGGTGTGAGTGATGAAGAGTTCCGCAAAATCCTGACTATGGAGCAAAAGGAGATCAAGCGCCAGTGCGAGCGAAATGCCTACTCACCTGTTAGATTGGAAAAACTCACTGGTGCACGCACCGAGATCTCTCTGGATGGCGATTGGCTCTTTATGCCAGATTATCAATTGAATGACAAGGAAGTGGCGGTCTCTCCAAGTCATGATGACAAATCTTGGCATGTGATGTCCGTCCCGAATTTCTGGACTCCAATCCGTATTTGGCTCCATGGAGAGACTATGCCTTCTCCGAGAGGAGCCCAACCTAAAGGCGTCAGCGACACATACTACCAGCAAGAGACAGATCGCTGTGAGAATTACACTTTTGATTACCGTAAGGTGGGGGCTGCATGGTACCGTCAGTGGCTAGAGTTGCCGGATGATGTGGCTGGTAAAAGGATGGTCTTGACTTTCGATGCTGTGTCAAAGACGGCTGAGGTTTATGTTAACGGAGCTCTGGCCACAACCCACTTAGGAATGTTCAGCGAAATCAAGGTGGATGTGACAAAGTCTCTCCACCCAGGACGTAACCTGATTGCTCTTAAAGTTACGCGCAACATCCAAGACAAGGCCTCCCAGACAAGCGATGCCATGGAAAACTACTATTCCTCTGTTCGTAAGGAGGTTGAGGCCAACAAAGATGACGAGCAGGCCAACAAGGCGGTTCTTACAGACATTCCGCATGGATTTTACGGAGACAACCCTGCGGGAATCTGGCAACCGGTTAAATTGACGGTCACGGATCCCCTCAGAATCGATGACATATTCATAAAACCATCATTGGAAGGTGCTGAATTTGACATCGCGGTTAAGAATTGCGGGGTTTCAAAGAGGAAGAACTTCGCCCTTAAGGCTGACATTGTGGATAAACAGAGTGGAGAGGTTCTTTTCAGCGGTATTCTTAAAGACCGTCTTTCGTTGGACAGGGGAGAGGAGCGGGAATATTCCTGTGTCATTGATGGTCTCCAGCCTAAACTTTGGGAGCCGGCCACTCCGAATCTCTATGATTTCATATTCTCGATTGTTGAGAGAAATATAGTGGCTGACGAGGTCACGGTGACGTCCGGATTCCGGACTTTCGAGGCGCGGGAGGATGGATTCCTTTATCTTAATGGCCGACGCTATTGGCTCAGAGGAGGCAATCATATTCCTTTTGCACTTCGCCCGAATGACAAGGCGTTGGCAGACAGGTTCATGCAGCTGATGCGTGAGGGAAATGTCAACTCCACCAGAACTCACACTACCCCGTGGAACGAGCTTTGGATGTCGGCTGCTGACCGCAATGGAATCGCTGTCAGTTTCGAAGGCACGTGGTCTTGGCTGATGATTCACTCCACCCCTATTCCGGACCAAAGTGTGTTGAAGCTTTGGGCGGATGAATGGTTGCAGGTCATGGACAAGTACAAGAATCATCCATCGCTCTTTTTCTGGACCATAAACAACGAGATGAAATTCTATGATCTGGATGCCGACAAAGAGCGAGCGGAGAAAAAATTCAAGATCATTTCAGATGTCGTCAAACGAATGAGAGCACAGGATCCGACTCGTCCGATCTGCTTTGATTCCAACTATACCAGGCGCAACGGACTGAACCGATTCGGATCAGAGTTCATGTCAACGGTGGACGATGGTGACATTGACGACAATCACGCTTACTATAATTGGTATGACTTTTCGGTTTTCCGTTTCTTCAACGGAGAGTTCCAGAAGCAATTCAAGACTGAGGGCCGTCCACTGATCAGCCAGGAAATGAGTACCGGCTACCCTAATGGAGAGACCGGCCATCCTACACGCTCCTACCAGCTGATCCATCAAAATCCTTTCAGCCTGATCGGTTACGAGGCTTATGATTGGGCAGATCCAACCTCCTTCCTTAAGGTCCAGTCTTTTATTACCGGTGAATTGGCGGAGGCCCTTCGACGTACTGGAGACCAACTGTCCGGCATAATGCATTTTGCCTACATGACATGGTTCCGTCAGTGCTATGACAGCCAGAACATCACGCCATGGCCGACATACTATGCACTTAAGCGTGCTCTTCAGCCGGTTCTGGTAAGCGCGGAACTCTGGGGACGCAATCTTTATGCGGGGGAGAGGCTTCCAGTGAGGGTCTATGTCGTCAACGATGACGAAATGGGGGAGGATTTGTCAGCTTCTGTGCTCCATTGGAGCATAACTGATTCTGACGGAGAAGAATTGACTGCCGGATGTGCTGATTTCCCATCAGTGCCTTACTACGGTAGGAAGTTCATTGAACCGAACGTTCAATTACCTTCTGAGCTGCCATCCGACAAAATGAATGTGAAACTGAATCTTGCCTTGACGGAGAACGGAAAGGTTCGTTCGACCAATGAATATGATCTTCTTCTTGCCCGCAAGGAATGGAATGCCATAGGTCAAATAGGAAAAGTCGCTTTGCTGGATAGGGAAGGGCAAGGGAAAGTGTTTGATTTCCTAGGTGTTGAATATTCTAGCGTCAAGTCAGTGAAAGAATTGCTTCAGTCCGGTTCACCTCTTTGCGTCATCTCAGGCTTGGCCGATTGCACGGAAGAGGACGCGGGGGCGATTCGTGACTTCATGACAAAAGGAGGAAAACTTCTGTTTTTGAATAGCAAGGAGTCGATCCGGAAGATCTTTCCTGAATATATTACCGGATGGATCATCCCGACAGAGGGTGACATAGTTGTGATGGAACGCCCGGAGGCTCCAGTGTTCAATGGCATTGACCCGTTGGAATTGCGTTACTTCAATAACAACAAGAGGGGGATTCCGCTGGCATGTAATTCGGTCATGAAGGCCGTCCGTGACGAGAATGTGACCGAACTGGCGAGTCAGATGAAGATCCACGCCTACATCGATGACAGCACACCAGATGACAGAATCAAACGAATAGAGTCAATGCGTGGCCTGGCCCTTCTCAGCATTACCGATGGTCCTGGCAAAGCAATTATTTCCACTCTTTGCACCGAGAAGGCCTTGGCAGACCCGGTGGCGGGACACCTTCTTATGAATATGCTTGTGGAACTGTCACCTCGCTAGTCCTGGTGACGCTCCGTCAGTCCTCGAAATCCTCATCCTCAATGTCATCGACGAGGTTTTCTTTGTGCCACTCATTGTAGTGGGTCGGAATATTCATTGGCCGCAGGACAAGATAGTCGTCCCCGTGCCAGATGACAGAGCAGCCTTCGCGCACTTCGTTGAGATGTTCGTCAGGCACGCTTGCCAGTACAATCTGTCTGTCGGGCGCTTCATCGTGCCCCTTGGCCAGCAGTGTGATGACTTCGCACTCAGCCATCTGCGATAGGAAGTAGGCCGACTTCTCCACTGCTGACCATGAATCATTCACATGGTAGAGGTGCACCATCCCATCGTTGTTCTTTTCCGTCCTAAGGATTCCCTCCATCCTCTCGTTCAGGAACTGTGTCACTGTGATCATAGTCTTGAATAATGTTTATGATGTTACGACATCCGGTCCACCATCTCGCGCATGAATGTCCAGAAACGGGTGTGTCCGATGTGGGTGAGGCTGCCTAAGTGGAGCATGGCCTTGTATATTCTTGAATCACGTTCCGCTTGGATTCTCATGAACTTGTAGAAGACGAAGGTGTTTAGAATGCCGAGTGCGACTACGATGTAGGTCTGAAGGTCTATCGATGCACCGAGCTTCCATGAAAGGAACCAGATAGTCACCGTTAGGATATTCATGGAAAGGATGGCTGTTGTAGTGCCTGAGTGTGAGAATCCCATGTCGATGAAGAGGTGGTGCAGGTGGGTCTTGTCAGGATGGAAAGGGGAGAGGCCTCTTGAGATTCTGACGGACATCACGCGGAGAGTGTCGAACACAGGGATATTCAGAACTGCGAGAGTGAAGGCGATCAGCCCGAAGTTATTCTCTTCCAATTCTTGTGTAGGGCTTCCGGAAGAGAGGCAGTTCGCCACGAAGAATGCGATCGCTGTCCCCATCATAAGCGTTCCTCCGTCCCCGATGAACATCTTTGACTTTCCTCCGAACACATTGTGCAGGAAGAACGGAATCAAGGCCCCGGCTCCAATCAGCGCGAGGCACGCAAGCGTGACCATCCCACAGTGGAAGAAAAACGCTGCGAACATAAAGCATGAGATTATCCCGTACCCGGAGGAATAGCCGTTCACACCATCGATGAGGTTTATCGCGTTGATGATTCCAACCCCGGCAATGATTGACAGTGGCCATGAAACGTACCATGGAACCCCGTGAATTCCCCAAAGTCCGTGGAAGTCATCAATCGAACAACCTGCCGCAAGCATCATCAGAAAGACAACCAGAATCTCCACAAAAAACCTGAATATGGCAGAAATGTCCCTCCTGTCATCCCACACTCCGATCGCCAGCATCACTGTGATGGAGCAGAGGTTCACAACGATTGCTTTAGGATCATTAAGGAATATGCCTGTGGCTACCACGGTCGGCAGCACCCCAGTGAACACAGCCACTCCACCCAACACCGGCACCGGTGTCCTCTGAAGCTTTCGCGCGTTCGGGTTGTCAACAATATTGTGCCTGATCGCATACCGCAGCACAAACGGGTAGATTAATGTCACAATGACACACGCCGCCACTCCTGTGAGCGCGGCCAGAATATTAGGATTCATGATATGCGTGAAAAACTAAGTTACAAGATTGTGAAGTTTTCCGCTTGACAGTGCGGAGGTGGTTACGGTATAGGTTGGATTGTGGGGGTATTGAATATCATTGCGAAGACACCGCATAGAAACCCCGTTCGGACTAAACGTCAGACGGTGAATCATGATTCTAAAGTTGATTATGACGTGGGCTTAAAATTTGACCACTAATCTATCTGCCGGAAGTATTAGCTCCAATGCGGGAAGAATCTACTTGACGAAAGTACCAAAATATTTCTTGGCCTGTGAATACGTCAAAATATTGTACTTGATACAACCCCACAACCTTACATAAGGCATGAAGTGTCTCTGGCAAACATCCTTCAGAGAACTCAGCATCAAAATGTTCTCTGGGCTCTCACGTATTACGAAAATCAGACACAGCTGTTGCTGTTGGCTATGTAAATCAATGCCACTCTCAGTCTCCAGCGATTTACCATATTGAGTCTGAAATATCATGGAGAGAGTCATCTGCAAAGAATCCACAGACTTTTTGACAATCTCATCTATTCTACTCTCTGCATTTTCCTTGGTGAGCGCGTTTTCTGTCGAATAGTCCTTTAGCTCTATCAAATAGAACAGTTCTCTGCTTTCCGGTTGCCAGCATGCATCAACCTCTTTGAACTTATAACCTGATAATCTTCGGTATGATGGCAATTCGCAAAACCTGAACCATTTACCATCAGGAAAATCAAGTTCAACCCCACTCTCTCTAAACCCTGCCATACTCTATTCCATTTGTGAATCTATCTCTTCGTCATACATTGCCAATGACTCACTGACAATATCATTCTCAGGCATAACGTCTTTCAAGTCAGAGAATGATGAACAAATATTCCCTCCATCTCCGCGAGTCATTGAACAACACATCACTCCGACCGCTCCTTTTTTACGACTCTCTATCTGCAATTGTTTGATCGCGAAATAATTATGAGTGGTCATGAAAATCTGGACCCCAGCCTTGCCCAAAGCCATAAGAACCTTGACAAGTTGACGGATCGCAAAAGGGTGAAGGTTGTCCTCCGGCTCATCAAGCATCAGAACTGTACCTTTATGGATAAGCCCATTTCTGATCAGATTGGCGATAACACCAATGTGCTTCACCCCCTCCGCTGTCATCTGAAGAGAAAACTCGGAATTTCCCTTTTTGAACACAAAGTTATCTGAGTTTTGCACCCTTCTTAGCTCACCGGAAAACATGGATGAGATTATTTCCAAAATTTCTTTGTTTTCAATTCTGGTCTCATTGACCTCTGGCATGTCGAGCATGTCAATCAAATCCAGAGTCGTGTCGTCATACCCTGGGAAAAAATACTGCCTGACTACAGCTTTGATTGCAGCGAATGCCGTGATGACTTCCTTAGAAGGAATGAATATGACGTTGTGGGCATCGTTCGAATCTGCTAGACTGTAATGAAAATCCTTTATCTGGCCTTTACTGTCAGTACCGAATGAGAAGTCAACACTCTCCCATGGACTGTCCTCGAATTCGGCATGAACAGAAAGCCGTTTGATCGAACCGTTTTTACGTACGATGTCACCCAAATCAACTTTGTTACGTCCATACACCCCTCGCATCTTCTCAGCTGTAACTCCGGAGGCAGAGATATCACTTCCATGCACAGCCTTACGACTGTACAATTCAGAAGATTTTTCCAGTATATAAAGCATCTTCAAAAGACTGGTCTTGCACACGTCATTCTTTCCAAGTATGACAGTGACACCAGGAAAAGGTTCCTGATTGGCGAACTCCGCGATTCCTGCGACATTTTGAAGATGAACTTTTCTAATCATAGCGAAAGCAAAAAGTCTGTTTTTATCAATGACAACTCGTCATGAAAGCAAATTTAACAAATCATTTCTCATTTGACAAGAGTTTTTTGACACCATCAGAAATATCCAATGGAAACTGTTGCCAATGGGAGGTGTCCATCGTCTGAGGGGTGCCTCCCTGCGGTTTCCAATGTAGGTGAATGGATTTTTAGGGCTCAAATCAATCGCTAACTACTTTTATAGCTAGCATAATCCAATACTGTTTTCATCACAATCTAAGCCAAGTGACTAAGTCGTCCAACTGCTTCTCAAAGTTGAGTTTTTCTTTGCTGACTTTGATGCATCGGGCGGACATGTCTTCGTATTCTTCTTTAGATAGATTCTTGAAACGCTTAATGTTTTCAGTCAGGGAGGAATAGTCACCGGAAGAGCAAGTGAATCCTACGTTGTTTTCTTTTATGAAGTGGGCACCTTCCCCATCTCCGCAGAAGAGAATAGGTAAACCTTGAGGCAGAATATCATAGATCTTCGACGGAACCGCTCCTCGGATGCGTGTGGCCAATGGAACAATACTTCCATCGAAAGCACGGAGTTGTTCTGCTATTTGTTCCTTCGGAATGAATCCATGTACAAACACATTTCCATCAGGATGGGCTATGCACCATTGATGGATCTCATCATACTGTTTGCCTCCACCCAAAATATGAAATTCCACTCCCAAATCCTTGAAAGGAACATTATTAACAATTCCGGCAACATTTTGAGCCACTCCCAGCATGCCGCTGAAAACTATTTTTGTCACATCCCCTTTTACTTTATGCTCATAATCCAATTGGTACGTTTGGAGATTTCTGTACAGGAATAGATTCGGGTCTTTCTGCCAAAGTTTAGAGTTAAGAATCTGTTCAGTATCATTTTCTCCATATTCCCGCTTGATATTAGAGATGCCATGGATTATTCGTTCTTGAACCACATGGTTTAAAATTTCCTCACTCTGCCCTAAAACACCATCGCATTTTCTGTACAGATAGAGTTCGCACCATCGCATAAACTTATAGCTGATGCTTCCCATTTTCATGGCTCTCATGTCAACAGCTGTCAGTGGCCAGATGTCGCTCACGTTGACATAACACTTTTTCTTATAGACCCCTTTGAAAAGCATCATGGCACTGCTGGCGACAATAAGGGTAGGAGTCTGAATAATGACTATATCATATTCTTTTATCCGCTTG
>ERZ808267.257-NODE-257-length-18811-cov-2.962519_pt1 | contig 18811 bp, 21 predicted proteins | sample MGYA00521241_ERZ808267 | MGnify/ENA primary metagenome ERZ808267 (study PRJEB31516, sample SAMN03275592) | gut metagenome | biome: mammalia-associated habitat; material: feces | host: Papio cynocephalus | place: Kenya | collected 2012-07-19 ... | reverse complement strand
AACGTGGAGGCGTCGGGCGCGTAGATGTCGGAGACCGACGGGGCGAACACAACGTCTGCGCCCGCCGCTTCGCAGTTGGCGGCGTCGGCTTCGAGTTGGCGCGGATATTTGTCGAAATCTTCGTTTGGGCCGAACTGCGTCGGGTTGACGAAAATCGACACCGCAACGAAGTCGGCTTTTGATTTCGCCAGCTTAATGAGGCTCAAATGGCCTTCGTGAAGCGCGCCCATTGTGGGAACGAGCGCCGTTTTTTTGCCTTCGGCTCTCGCTTTTGCGCAAAAAGCCTTCATTTCTTTTGGAGAAGATATTATTTTCATTGATTTAATTCCGCTCTCTTATTTTTTTATATGCTTAACATTTTTTCAGAAAAAGCAAATATTAAAATAACAGCGCAACAATGAGCGACTCATACATTCAAAACCTCTTCGCCGAAAGAATCGGCGGCGTCAACTACGGCAAAAGCAACGCCATTTACAAGTTCGAGAAAATCAAGCGCGCAAAGCGCGCGGCAAAACTCGCCAAGCCCGACTTGCCCCTAATCGATATGGGTGTGGGCGAACCCGACGAAATGGCGTTTCCCGAAGTAGTGGAGGCTCTCTATGCGGCGGCCAAAGACCCCAACAACAGGGGCTATGCCGACAACGGCGGGCGCGACTTCAAAGTTGCCGCGGCGGGCTACATGAAGGCCGTATTCGGGGTGGAACTTGACCCCGACACCGAAATTTTGCACTCGATGGGCTCGAAAGCGGCTCTTAGCATTTTGCCCGCGTGCTTCATCAACCCCGGCGACGTGGCAATTATGACTGTCCCCGGCTACCCCGTTTTCGGCACGCACACAAAATACCTCGGCGGCGAAGTCTACAACGTGGCGCTCAAGGCAGAGAACAACTTCCTGCCCGATTTGGATTCCATTCCCGCCGACATTCTCAAGCGTGCCAAGGTGATGGTTGTAAACTATCCCAACAATCCGACGGGCGCGAGCGCGACGCACGAGTTTTTCAAAAAGCTTGTGGCGTTTGCAAAAAAGAACAGCATAGTTATTGTATCGGACGCCGCGTATGCGTCGTTGGTTTTCGACGGAGAGCCGATTTCGATATTCCAAGTCGAGGGCGCAAAGGACGTCGCCGTCGAGTTGCATTCTCTTTCAAAGAGCCACAATATGACGGGCTGGCGCATAGGCTGGGTTTGCGGAAATCCCCTGCTTGTAAAAGCCTACGGCGATGTCAAGGACAACACCGATTCGGGTCAGTTTTTGGCAATCCAGCTTGCGGCGGCGAAGGGGCTTGAGAACCCCTCAATCACGCGCAAAATTGCCGACAAGTATTCGCGCAGAATGGATATGCTTGTGAAAGTGTTGGCGGAACTCGGATTCAAGCCCCACAAGCCCAAGGCGAGTTTCTACCTTTATATGCCCGCGCCCAAGGCGGCGGTCGGGGCGGACGGCAGGCGTCTGGAATTCAAGTCGGGCGAGGATTTCTCGCAATGGATGATTTCCGAACACCTCATCAGCACCGTTCCGTGGGACGACGCGGGCGCGTTCGTGCGCTTCTCCGTAACTTTCGAAGCCCACGGCGAGGCTGCCGAGCGCGAAGTTGTTGCGGAAATCAAGCGCCGCATGGCGACTTCGAAATACGAATTCTAACAGCGCGCGGCGCGTTCGTTTTTGCTTTCGGACGCACGCCGCACAACGGGCGTCTTGCCCGAAAATTTCATTGAATTATGGACATTAAAGAAGAAAGAATTGTGGCGTTGTTGCACGGTCGCGACCGCGCGGGCATTGTGGCCAGAGTTTCGGGCTGGATTTACGCCCGCGGCGGAAACATTCTCCACGCAGACCAGCACAGGGACAGGCAGGAGGGCATATTCTTCCAGCGCGTCGAGTGGATTCCCGCGGGCGACGTCGCCGACGAAATGCGCCTCTTTGCCGATTTCGCCGAAAAGGATTTGGAGATGGAGGCAACGCTCAGGCGCTCCTCCGAAAAACCCAAGATTGTCTTGATGGTTTCCAAGTTCGAACACTGTTTCGGCGATATGCTCCTGCGCTGCCGCTCGGGCGAAATCAACTGCGAAATTGCCACGGTTATTTCGAACCACGAAGACCTGCGCTCGCTGGCGGAAATGTTCGGGCTTGAGTACCACTGCATTCCGGTCTCAAAGGAAAACAAGCCGCAGGCGGAGGCGAGGGAGCTTGAAATAATTGCAAACAGCGGCGCGCAGCTCGTAGTTATGGCGCGCTACATGCAGATTCTAAGCGGCGACTTTCTCGACAACTGTCCCGCGCCCGTCATCAACATTCACCACAGTTTCCTCCCCGCATTCGCGGGCGCAAAGCCCTACAACCGCGCGTACGAGCGCGGCGTAAAGCTCATAGGTGCAACCGCCCACTATGCCACGAAAGATTTGGACGAAGGTCCGATTATTGTCCAGCGCGTTGCCACCGTCAGCCATCGCGACAACGTTGAAGACCTTATGCGCAAGGGCAGGGAGCTTGAGCGCGAATCTCTGGCTCAGGCGGTTCGTCTGCACATCGAGGGGCGCATTCTCACCTACAAAAACAAAACGGTCATTTTCGACTAACGCGCTATGTCTGTCCGGTCGGTTTTGCCTTTTAAAATCAGTGTGCTCGTCGTCGTGCGCGACGAGTCGGGCAATCTGCTTTTGATTGAGCGCCGCCGCAGCCCCAACAAGGGCTTGTGCAGCCCGATTGGCGGGAAGCTCGAAATGCAGCTTGGCGAATCGCCTTTCGAATGTGCCGTGCGCGAGACCCGCGAGGAGATTGGGCTTGGGCTTTCCGCCGAAGACTTGCATCTTTTTGCCGTCGTTTCCGAAAAGGGCTACGAGGGCGGCTGCCACTGGCTGATGTTTCTCTTCGACTGCAAAAAGCGCATAAACGCCCTTCCGCCTGCGATGGAAGAGGGCGAATTCAGGCTCGTTTCCCCTCAGGACGTTTTCGACGGCAAGGTCGAAATTCCGCAGACAGACAAACTTCTCTTTTGGGACATTTGGCGCAGGCATCGCGACGGCGGCACTGTAGTGTTGAGCGCGGACTGCCGCGGCGGCGTCTCGGCGAAGATAGACGAAATCATTTCCTAACAAAAAATATTATGAACGATACCAACGAAAAAATTTTGGACATATTCAGGCAAACAGGCGCGCTGATGGAGGGGCATTTCATTCTCCGCAGCGGTCTCCACAGCGGGCACTTTTTCCAGTGTGCGCGCGTCTGCGAACATCTCGACAGGGTTTCCGAACTCGTGGAAATGCTCGTCAAAAAACTCGGCAATATTGAGGTCGATACCGTTATTGCGCCCGCGATGGGCGGTTTGGTTCTCGGTCAGGAGGTCGCCCGCCAGATGAAAAAGCGTTTCATCTTTGCCGAAAAACAGGACGGCAATCTCGTTTTGCGCCGCAATTTCAAGCTTTCCAAAGGCGAAAAAGTTTTGGTTGTCGAAGACGTAATCACGCGCGGCGGCAGAGTTCAGGAATGTCTCAACATTGTCAAATCTTTGGGCGCTACGCCCGTTGCCGCGGCGGTATTGGTCGACAGGAGCGATGGCAAGGCGAAATTTGAAGTGCCGTGCGTGAGCTTGTTGGAATTTTCGTTCCCGACGTACGAGGCGGACAAGCTTCCTCCCGAGCTTGAGGCTATACCAGCCACCCACCCCGGCTCATAAAAAAGGCGTGAGGGCGCGTACTTGTTGGCGTGGCGTGAATTATAAAAACTTTGAAAGCGTTTCATTAGAAACGCTTTCTTCTTTTATAATCACGCCAACAATAACGCTCTCGGGCGCAATTGACTCGCGGGCTGCGCCCCGTCGCGCCCCTTCGGGGTCGTTGCTTCGCAACGCTCAAACGCGCTTCGCTTGTTTTCGGTTTATTTCGGACTCACGGGCGTTAAGCCCGCTACGCCTCATAAAACACGAATTGACACGCTGCTGCGTGCCCTTCGGGTCTTTTGCCTTCGGCAAAATCTCAAACGCGCTTCGCTTGTTTTCCAGCTCGAGCCTCGCGCGTTTTAAACAATCCTATGTCGGTTCTAAGCCGACGTTTTTTTATTAATCTGTTCTGAAGTTTTGGGTATTTTGAATTTGAAAGTTTTGTGGTGTTCTCTGTCAATGCACGGAATATTTTTCGGGAGAAAAATCCGTGTCCCACAAGATAAAAACTTCACTCACCGTCGAAGCGGGGTAAATAGTTGCGGAGCAAATACCCCGCGCCAAAAGAGAAAAAAACTGTCAAAGTGGGGTAAATATTTGCGGAGTAAATACCCCGCGCCATAAGGTAAAAACTTCGCCCACTGTCAAAGCGGGGGAAGTATTTTGCGGACGCAAAATCCCCCGCGCCGGAAGATAAAAAACGCGCCGGAAGAAAAAAATAAAAAAAAGGCTGGACAAGTCGGTTTAGATGGGGTTGTATTTGAACTTTATTCTTAATCAGAATATGCAAAAGACTAAGAAATCCATAGTAAAACGCTTCAAGATTACGGCTACCGGAAAGGTCATGCGCAGAAGCCCTGGCAAGCGCCACTTGCTCAGCGCCAAGACCATCAAGCAGAAACGCGCGATGGGGCACGACAAAATGGTAACCCCCGGAGTAGCGGCCAATGTTAAAAAGGCTGTTCCCTTTGCCTAATTTTTGAAGATTCAATAAATAATAGCGACGAAAGGGTGAAGGCGACCCCCAGTCCATAAAAATAATCAGGAGATTAAACATGCCAAGAGTTACAAGTTCAGTAGCATCTCGCAAGCGCAGATTGCGCACGCTCAAGAGCGCAAGAGGCTATTTCGGAAACAAGTCCCGCTTGTTCCGCTACGCCAAAGACGCTGTTCAGCACGCGGGTAAATATTCGTACAGAGACAGAAAAGTCCGTGTACGCGAGTTCAGAAAGCTTTGGATTGTCCGCATCAATGCGGCTTGCAGAGCAGCGGGTCTTAAATACAGCGTATTTATGGCCGGCTTGAAAGCGTTGAATATCGAAATGGACAGAAAACAGCTCTCCGAGCTTGCCATTCACGATGAAGCCGCTTTTGCCGCTCTCGTAAAAAAAGTTGCCGACCTCAAGAAATAGTCGTCAGCCAGCCAATTTGAAAACGGCGTCCGCAAGGTCGCCGTTTTTTTTGTGTCCTCAAATGGCGTCCGCGTTTGCTTGTTATTTCTCTTCCTTTTGCAAGTACTACCCGCTTAACGTCGGTTTATATGTTCCCTTTCGGGGAATGGTATGTTGGCTTATCGGGACAATCGGAGGGAAAAATGTTGAAAAAATCGGAAAATTTTGTTCGTATTGACGGTATGAAAAAATACGCAGTTATTTTGACGGCGCTCGCCGGCGTGTTGGTTGCCTCGTGCGGAGTGGTGAGGGAAAACGTATTCGCCACCGACGAATCCAAATTGTGGTCGATGGGGCAGGAGCTTTCGTTCCTCTCGCAGTATTCCGTCGACGCGCGGATTTTGCGCAACGAAGATTCGATGTTGGTTTTTTCGCCCACCTATCACGGGCGCGTTTTGACGTCGGCTTGCGGCGGAGAGGATTCGCCGAGTCTGGGCTGGTACAACCGCAGGGCGCTCGCCTTTCACGACAAAAATCTGCGCACTACGTTCATCGGCGGCGAAGATTCTTTTGTAATCGGGCCCGAGGGCGGCGAAACTTCGGTTTATTTCGAACAGGGGGCGCTCTTTTCTGAGGAAAACAGAAAGCTTCCCGCCATTGTGTCCACGGCGGCATGGAAGCTTGTTGACTGCTCCCAGACGCGCGCGCGCTTCGAGGTTTCGGGCGAGTTGACAAACGCAAAGGGCGCAAAATTTTCCGTCAAGGCGGAGCGCGAAATTTCGCTGCTTTCGCGCGACGATGTCTCGAAGATTTTGGGGGTTGAAATTCCGCAAAATCTCAAAGTGGCGGCGTTCCAGTCTATGAACAAGCTCACAAACACGGGTTCCGCCGACTGGTCGGAAAAATACGGAATGCTTAATTTGGGCGTGGTCGGGGCGTTTAACGCCAACAAGACGGTCAATGCGTTTGTTCCGTACAGGGCGGGCGACGCTTCGGAACTTGGCGACATTGTCCGCGACAACGTTTTCGATTCCTCTTTCGTTTCGACAGCCGACACGGGCAGGGTTTTTGTCGCCGACGACTACGTTCGCTTCAGCTGCGACGGCCGCCACATTTCGGGCATAGGAATCAGCGCGCGCCGAAGCGAGGGAATTGTTGTTTCCTACGACGACAAAAATTCAATTCTCACGATTGTCCTCTACATAAGCCCTTCGGGGAACCGCGCGTACCTGCCGATGTCGTGGCGCGACACCCGCAGCTCGTTTGACGGCGACGCAATTTCGGTCTTCAACAACGGGCCCGCTTCTAAAAACATTTACGCCGCCGACAAGTTCTACACCATCGCCTCCAACTCTCCCGCGCTCAATCTCGCCGCGGGCAAGAGCCAGTTCCATCTCCAGCGCACATTCCACTTCACCGGCTCGGAGTACGACCTCGACTTGCTCTCGTATAAGCTCACGGGAATTTCGCTCAAGCAGATGCGCGTAAAATAATTTTCAATACAAAATATTATGGATAAATTTTTGGAAGAACTGCTTCAAACCCGTTCCCCCACGGGAATGGAAACCGAAGCCGCCGCCGTTTTGGAAAAATACGCCAAGCCGTGCGCCGACTCTTTTGCGCGCGACGTTTTGGGCAACAGAATAGCCGTGCTGGGCGGCGGAGAAAAGACGCTGATGTTCGCAGGCCACATAGACGAAATAGGCTTTCAGGTCTCGTACGTAGATCCCGACGGTTTCATTTCGTTCCAGCAGCTCGGCGGGCACGACAACATTATGATATCGGGGCGCAGCGTGTGGATTCTCACGCGCAACGGCGCAGTGGCGGGCGTCACCGGCAAGCGCGCCGTCCACCTCATGGACGCCAAGGAACGCAAGGAAGTGCCAGAAACCCACCAGATTTGGATAGACATAGGCGCAAAAAACCGCGAAGAGGCGCTGAAAATGATAACCATCGGCGATCCCATCGTCTACGACACGCGCCTTGTAAAACTCGCCAACAACACTTATTCGTCGCGCGCTTTCGACGACAAGGCGGGGGCGTTTTCCATATTTGAAGCCTTGCGCCGCCTCTCCAAGGAGAAGCAGAATTTGCAGTACAGGCTTGTCTGCGTGGGCACTACTCAGGAGGAAATCGGCACGCGCGGCGCTACGACTTCCGCATACGCGGCAAACGCGCAGGTAGGCATTGCCGTCGACGTAACCCACGCAACCGATTTCCCCACGTGCGACTGCCGCCGTTTCGGCGACATCAAGCTCGGTGGCGGCGTTGTTATTTCGCGCGGGCCGAACCTCAATCCCAAAGTCGCCCAGCGGCTGATTGAATTGGCTCAGGCGAAAAACATTCCCTACCAAATTGAATCCGAACCGCGCCCGACGGGCACCGACGCCCGCGTGATACAGATGACCCGCGGCGGCGTGGCTACGGGGCTTTTGAGCATTCCGCTGCGCTATATGCACACTCCCAACGAGGTCGTCAACGCCGCCGACATAGACGCGTGCGTGGACTTGCTTGTAGAGTTTGCAAAGTCGCTTAAAAATTCCGACGATTTCACATACTGATATGAGGCGCGTATTACTGACAAGGCAGGACAACTCGGCGCTCGCCGCCGAACTCAAGCAGCGCGGCGTTGAAACGCTCGATATGCCGCTAATCCAGTGCGATTTGGTCGCCGACGCGCAGACTGCCGCCGACATCTTTGAAGAACTGGGCACTTACGACTGGATTACCTTTTCAAGCCCCAACGCCGTCCGCGGCTTTTTCAAGGAATTTCTGTCGACGTTCAGGGACATTCGCGCCATAGGCATTGTCCGCATTGCCTGCGTTGGCGAGGCTACGGCGAAAGAGCTGCGCAAATTCTACCTCGACGCCGCCGTCATTCCCGATGTCCAAACGGGCGTTGCAATGGCGCGGGCGATTGGCAATTACGAGTCGGTCGAAAACCTCAAAATTCTCTCCGTTCACGGCAATATGGCAATAGGCGACTTGGTCAAGGCTCTCGAAGCCCAGCGCGCCATTGTGGATACTTTTGAAGTCTACAAGACATCGCACCGCAAGCTTGACGGCGACGACTCTTCCGCCGTCGAATTCCGCAAGGGCGGCGCGGATGTAGTTGTGTTTTCAAGCCCGTCGGCTGTAGAAAGCTTCGTGCGCAATGCCCGCCACTTGACGCTCGAAAAGGGCGCAGTTAACCCGAAGATTGTAGTCATTGGACCGACGACCGCCGAGGCAGTCAAGAAACACTCGATGACAGTTTCGGCAGTGTCGAAATCTCCGAACGCCTCCGACATCGCCGACGCCGTGCTGTCTCTGCTTAAATAAAGCAATTAGGCAGTTGCGCGTGCCATTGAAAACGCCCCATTTATGTCGCGTAAACATCGGGCGTACGTTAATAAGTTCCCGCCAGAATCTTTTTCTTCCGTTTTCGCGTAGCTTGTCATAAGTTGCGCGGTGGCAGTTTGTTGTTTTTTTAGGCTGCTTATTGTACCGATACTTTCGTGTATCTATATCGCCGCGCGTTCAAATGTTCGAATTTCCGATTTTTTTGTTGCGTTAGAATCTTGGCGTTTTCCTGCGGATTAAATTTATACAAAAATAACGGGAAATAGTTCAAATAAAGCCTCTTAACGCTTGTTTGAGGCAAGATGTTTTATTGTCTCCAATTCCTTCAAAGGAACTACAACAATGGGGAGTACTATGCACTTGTTTTTTTCGTAATATTCCACGAACGAAGCCAATGATTGGCGAATGACCTCCGATACAGAACAACCCGTCTCGCTTTGTATTTTTGCAAGCTTTGCTTTAAGGTCATCGTCTATTCTAAGAATTACGTTGGAGGTCAGTTTTGGCTTCATGTAAAACAGACTACCCACACTTAAAAACTTACAAAGTTTTTACTTGCACTACAAAGTATTATTTGTATATACATTTGTACTTATGAATAGGTGCAAAGAAATACTTTCAATTTTCTTAATCATACTTACATGCGGAGCAATGGCGGCGGTTTGTGTGTTTTTGAATAAGTGCGGGGCTACGACAATAAAACCGACTGAATATCACGACACGCGAACATTTTCTTTTGAACACATTAAAGCGGATAAATATGTCGTCGCTGAAATAAAAAATATTTTTGATGATAACTTCGAAATAAACAGGGATTTTGATAAAAATATAATGAAGATCTTTTCAATACATTTGAAGAGAACACGTAAATGTAAAGTTGAAGCAAATTGCACATACAAGTATTACATCAACTTTGGTTCATTTGATGTAGCAGAAAGGGACGGTTTTGTTTATGTATACGTCGAACCTATAGTGTTAGATGAACCGATAGGATACTCTGGCGTTAAAATAAGCGAGAAGAGTGAAAAAGGGTGGTATCTTTGGGTTGATGAGAATTTTGACGACGATATAAATAAATTTCTATCTGCTGATGGAGAATTCTACAAGAGAATACTAACTGATGCAAAATCAAAAATACCCCAAGCGAGAGAAATAGCGGAAAATTCCTTAAAAAAGATAATGATAGATAAATATTTTCCACTTATCGGTGTGAAAGAAACCGAACCTCAAAGGGTTATAATAAAATTTAAAAGAGAAAAGTCCAACAACATAATAAAATTGGAACTTAATTAATGTGTAATATGAAAATAAAATCAAGAAAAGGAGAAATAACCCTCTTAGGTATTATCACAATAGCAGTTGTAGCTGCCATTCTTATGTGTGGAGGTGTCGCTGCAATTAAAATCTATACATTCCCATGGTGGGGGTTTGGAATTTCCGTAATAGTGGCAGTTAGTATAGTGCTGTATATATTTAAAAAGATAGGTTCAAAATGAAAGAATGGTTTAAAGGAAAAATCATTGATCTAGCGGCAAAGCTTTCCGACTTAGAGGGGGTACGAGAAAATGCCGAAAATAGACTTGGAATCATGTTCTTTTTTTTGTCGATTATCTTTTCGATAGTTATTTTATTATCGCCAAAAATAATTCCGTACTTAAAAAACCGATTTCACATTCCAAATAACGTGTTATGTAAATTGTTGCATGTATTGTTTGCAATATCGCTCTTAGCAATTTCAATTTTCAGCTGTATTTTCGACATTCCATACACCGCTCTTTCTGCAATATTTATCCTTGCAATTATGTCTTTCATACCGGCGAAAAAATTGGAAATTGCGATTTTTAACAATGACTCCGGAACGATAAAATCCTCCATAAGCCAAATCCGCTCATTTTTTACATTTATTTTAATCATATTTTTCACATATTCGTTCGTATTGAACATCATCAATATTACAAAATTACAATGAAAACGATTTTAAAATGCTTCATTATTTGTATTGTCGCAGTCATAACCTACAAAGTGTCATGTCTTCATATAGATAATATCATAAAAAATGACATCAAACGCATAGAAAAGTCAAGTCCCTGCTCGTTTAACGGCAAATACATTACCCTGCATAATGTTGAATTCAAAGGACCATTTGCCTGCCCTAACGCAAAAATAGACGAAGTCAAAATGGAAGTAGAATTACGCGAATTGTTTAAGGGTAATTTAAAGATATGCGACGTCCTCTTAAATGGAGTTAACGCACATTGTTGGGGGGATAGTTGGCAGGGAAAAGTAGAATCAAACATCAAAGACGTTATAATCAAAGGATTTGATGACAGAATAACAAATCGATGAAAAAGTATTTCTTTTTTTCGGGGTATGTTGATGTTTTTGTAAATGCCGTAATCGGGTTGTTGTTTCTTTGGGAATGTGTTGCGCTGGAAAATCAGGCGGAGGCGGCGTTTCAGATTATTTTGCATCTTGGCGCTTGGGCGGTGTTTTCCTATCTTTGGTTGATATTCACCAATCGCGGCAGGTTGATTCTTTCTGTATTTGCAACCCCTTTTAAAATTATACTTTCCTACGTATTTTTGTTTTCAAGTGTCGGCGTAATAACTTCCATTTTTAGAAAAGATATGGAATTGTCGGAACGCGTTTCAAAGGGCGTAATTTCGGGATTGTTTTTCTTTTTCGCAAAGCGCACAGTCAAAGCGCACTGAATCTGTACAAATTTTGGGCTTTTACGTTTGAAAGCAGTAGATATTAAATAAACGGTTTATTCCTGAATTTCTATCAACTCCACTAATCAATTCTCTGATTTTTCGCGGGGTCGGCGGGGTACAAAAAGAGCGCGGGGGGTATTTCCGCGCTCCTTTTTGTTTGTATAGGTTTTCGCTTTAGGCGTTTTCCTGCGGAGCTTGAGCTTCCTGTGCGGGAGCTGTTTGCTCTGCGGGTTCTTCCGAATTTTCTTCCGCTTTGGGCGCTTCTGCCTTTTCGGCTGCGGGTTCGTCCTGAACTTCCTGGGCTGCCGCTACGGGCTCGTCGTTTGCGGGTTGTGCCTGCTCGGGCTTTTGCGATTTATCCTTGGGCTTGGGCAGGTAGGGGTTCGCCTGCAAAGTGGTATCCGAATATTCCACAACGTAGCCTTCGGAAATCAGCCAAGACAATTCGCTGTAAACGGAGTTGAGCTGCGCCTTCTTTTCTTCGGGGAGTTCTTCGGGTGCTTGCGGAATCTGTTCGGCGGGTGCGGAATTTTCGTCAATCGGGCTTTGCGCCGCAGAGAGCGCCGCGGGAACTTCGAGGTTGAGGAACTTGTAGGGAACTTCCGCAGCCTTGATTCCGGGGTTGGTGAGCACGAAGTCGAAAATCTTTTGCGGGCATTCCGCCAGAGTTTCGCCCTCTATGAGGAACTTTCTCTTTATCAGCGACACAAACGCAAAGCCCTTGCTGCCGCGTTTGTAGACGGCAAAACCGCTGCGGCGGAGCTTCCCGCGCATATTGTTTGCCGTTTCTATCGGGAAGCGCTTTTCCTTACGGATAGCCTCTTCGAAATTCCTGCGGATTCTGCCGAAAGGCATGCGGTCTATGTTGGCGGCGTTCATGCGCACCTGTTCGTAGACTTTTACAAATTCCTCGTTGGAGGATTCGTCTATGTATTTTTTCGCCTCTTCGGGAGTTTCAAAAGTTTTTTCGCCGCCTTCGGGGGCGTCTTTGAGCTTGTAGACTTTCTTGGTTTTTGTCTGTTCAAGCCACGCGTCGACGGCTTCCTGAGTCTTTACCGATTCTATCGTTTCGAGGAACGCGTCGAAGGGCATTTTTGCAAAATGTTCCTTGTGGTACTCGCGCAGGGCTCTGCCGTAGAGATGCCAGTTCGGCGCGCCGATTATGTCGCCGGTGAGCTTGCAGCGGTTTACCACTGAGAACGATCCCTTGGGCGGTTCCGCCTCTTCGGTCGCCTGCTCGAACATCTGCTCGAACTTGTAGTCGAGGGCGGCGTTCTTTGCGGACTGCTCGTCTTCAAAGGGAATGTTGAGCGGCTGGGCGCAGAAAAGCGGCTTTACGATGTTGTCGGAATCGGGCAGGTTTTTCGCCAGAATCACCATTCTTTCGCGCTTTTCGAGAATAAGGCGCGCGATGTCGAAAAGCTGGTATGTGCGCTTCGACGCCTTTATGATTTCGCTGAGCTTGTTAAACGGCGCGTCTTCGGGGAAGATTTGCACGTCCATCGAGAAGACGAAGGGGGCGGAGTTTTTCTTTTTGTCGAAGCCCTTGCCGAATTTTTTGAAGGGGCGTTTTTTGAAATTCTGTCTGCCGTTTTCGCCGCCGTCGGAATCGGGTTTGGCGTTTTCAAAGCGCGGGCGTCTGCCGCGTTCGGGGGCGTCTTTTGAAAATTCTCTCTTGCGGAAGGGTTTTTTAAAGTCCTTTTGGCGGGGTCTTGAGGAGGTGTCGCCGATTTTCGAGCTCGGAGTCCAAGCCGTCTGGAATTGCAGATTCGAGAGTTCGCTCAAGTCTACAAGTGTTTCCCTATCTTTGTTTGTGGAGTCTTCTGACATTTCTTTTTAGTGTTTGTTTTTTGTAAAAGCAGGGCGCGCTGGCGTCTTGCGGTTTTCCTATTATGTCGAAGTAAAGAGTATTTTTTGCTTTTAGGCAAATTTTTTTTCATTCAACCGAACATAAATTTTGTGCTAAAAAAAAGCTTGCAAATGACGAGAACAATGTAAAAATCCGATTCCAGAAAAAAGATAAACAAATTTTCTCAAAAAAAGTAAGGTCAACTATGAATATGGTAAAATATGCTTTGGTTATAGCGGCAGCGGCATTTGCGGGTAGCGCTTTCGCTCAGACAACCGTTCCCGCTGCAAACGAGCAGCCTGCCGTGGTCTCCGCAGACCAGAAAGACGTTGCCGTTTCCGTCGTCCGCAAAGACGGCGTAATCAACGTAAGCGTAAAGGGAGAGCCCAAGAAGCTCCTCTCGAAACTTGACACTTTGGAAGAAATGATTGGCAGCGCCCTCTTGGCTGTAGGCCCCGACACGAGCATTGCAAAGGCTCTCGAAGCGGCAATGGCGGGCATCAAGGCAAACCTTGAAGACGCAAACGCTCCCGCTTCGCAGCCCATTGAAATTGCCATCTCCATCAACCCCAATGTTGACGCGGGCACTATGGATACAAAGGTTGACGCTACAATCGACGGCGCTAAGTACGCTTCGAACACAAAGTCGACTTTTGCCGACGACGGTTCTGTTTCCACAACCGGCACGGTTGTAAAGACGCTTCCCAACGGCGAAGTCCAGACTGTTTCCTCGAATGTGGCTTCCAAGTCCGACGGTACATTGGTTGTCAACGGCGTTGCTACAAAGTCGGCTTCCGCTGCAAGAGCGGACGCTCTCACGAACCCCGACACGGTTTCCAACGAAGCCGCTTCCGCAGCTGCAGGCAACAACGAGACTATCCCCGACGGTACAATCGTTGTTTCGGGTAAGGAATAAAGAAGGTATTTATAATAGCTTTAAAAAGAGGTTGGGTATTTCGCCCGACCTTTTTTTGTGCCTTTAAGTTGCCCGTCTTTGTTTTTAGGGTTTAGCAAAGCGTTTGCCCCTGTTTAAATTTGCCCGCCCATTGCGGGGCTTTTAGACTTGTAGGATTTTTTTATTGATAAAAAGTCGCCGAGAAAATAACTTTTCTGCAGATGAATGTTTTTAGAAACTTACGGGCAAAGTTGATGTACATAGCCGTTTTTGCGCTGGCTGTCGCCGCGCTGCCGTGTTATTCTGTTTACACTGCGGATTCGCGAAGGCTTGAAAAGGTGTCCTTGCAAATGACGGCGGTGCGCCTTTTGGATTGTGTCGCAAAATTTTCAAACGGAGCTTACGCAAAGGACAATTTGCTTCCGCGCGTCTCGAAAGCGGAAATGCAGGCAGCCGCCGCCGAGCTTAGCGCCTATTACGAGTCTATATCGGCGGTCAATTCGCGTGTAAGAAACCTGTTTTCAAAAGGGGCGCTTGCCGCGTTCCAAAAAAAGAAAATGAGGGCGGGGGCGGTTTCCGACATGGCGGGCGTCATTACGGAAAGGGCGTCTCTGTTTTCGGATTCCCGCACGGGCATAAGAATTTTGATGGAAACTTCCGGCATGTTCATTCCGTCGATTATGACCGATTTGTTTTTGCTCAGGCAGGGGCTTTCGGGCAAGGACGCAAAGGTTTCCAGCGCGGTCGCCATTTTTCAAAGGGTTTCGGTTCAGACGCGCTCAATGCTTTACAGGCTCGGGCAGTCGCCGACGGGCGATTCCTACAAGATAAATTCGGAAATTTTCGAGCGCACAAACCGCATAAATTCGCAGCTTGTGCGCGTCGAAAAAACGCTGGCGCAGCTTGGGCAGTCCGCCGACGGGCGCGCCGCGGTGGCGGAGTCTGTCGATATGCTCGAAAACCAGATTTTCGAGCTGTGGATTTCTTCGAACAAAAATCTCGGCGAAATGCTTTCGGTAAAGCTCGCCGAACAGCGGGAGAAAATTTTGTGGTTTTGGGGCGAATTTGCCGCCGTCGCCGTGCTTGCGCTTCTTGCGGTCTTGCTGTTGGCGCGCTCGGTTTTGTCGGGCGTTTCCAAGCTTGCCTCAGCCATCAATTCCGCGGCTATGGGCGACATTAACTCAGCCCGCGAGGCGTGCGAAACTTCCGCTGCAAAATTTGCCGAATACGGCGATGTGGGCGAATGTTTTTCGGCGCTGCTCAACTATGTTGCCGACCTGATGGAAAAATCGAAAAACATAGCCAATGTCTCGAACCGCATCAATTTGATGCTCAGCGGAATGAGCGCCACAAAGACGGCTTTGCTTGTCTCCGTAAAAGACGCCTTTGGGGAGGCGGACAAACAGATAAAGGCCGACTACGACTTCGTAATGCAGGAATCCGCAAAGCTCGGCGACTGTCTCGGGCAGATTATGCGCATCGAGCGCGACCTTAAAACTTCGCGCAAGTGCAGCACGTCGCTGCGCGAAAACGTTGCGTCGGTTGCCGCGCTTTCGGCGTCGGTTGCCGCCAATTTTTCGCAGTGCGGCGGAATGCTTGAGCGCCTTGCATCGCTTTCCTCCTCGCTCAACGACGCCGCAAAGCGCATAAACCTGCTCGGGCTTGACCTTTCCGTGATAGCGCGCAGGCTGGGAGCGGAATCGGAGGGTGCGGACACTCTGGCAACGCAAATCAGGCAGGTCTCGCGCAGCGTCGGCGTTCTCGTTGCGTCGGTCGAATCCCTCAAGGACGAGATGGACGCCGCCGTTTCCTCCGGAAGTCAGGACAATTCGAAAATCGGCGAGCTTGCCGCGCTTTCAAAGAACGCATCGTCGGAGGCGGACGAGCTTTCGTCGCGTTCGTTCGGCGCGGTTTCGCTCGTCTCGGGGCAGATTTCCACAATAGCCTCGTCGCTAAAGAGCAACATTTCGTCGGGTTTTGCGTACGATTCCTCCGTGCAGGACTTGGACGACATCAAAGACTCAATCAGGGACATTTCCGCAATAGTGAGAAAATCCGCCGACACGGTGGACACGCTGCGGGCGCAGATTCGCGGAATGAAATAATATCATTTATGGATAAAAACAAATTAAAAGCAATAGCAGTTGTTGCGGCGGCTCTTCTGGCGCTGCCGTGCGCATCGGCTTCGGAGACGGCGAAGAATGCAGCCGCAAAGAACGTCGATATTTCGAAGATAGACAGGAATTTTGCCGCCGCGAAAATCGACGTCGAAAAGCCCGTTTTCAAAAACGCGCTCGAGGCGCCGTTCGTGCTCGAGGGCTTCCCGTGGCTTGCCGAAAACGGCGGCGAGCTTTACAGAATCCCCAAGACGACAACCGCAAAGGAGACAAACGGCGGCGTTATCCACTTGGCTTCGAACACCGCGGGCGGGGTGGTGCGCTTCCGCACCGATTCGCCGTTTCTGGTCTTGCGCGCGCGACTGACCAACCCGAATTTCAGGGTCGGACATATGCCAGACACGGGGGCGTCGGGCTTCGACCTCTTCCACAACGGCGCAAAGGTCTACCTTGCAACGGTAAATCCCGCAAAGACTCTAAAGAAAAACTCGGACGTCATTGAGGCGCAGCTCGTCAATTTCAAAAAGAGTCAAATGCGCGACTACACTTTGTATCTGCCGCTTTACAACGGCGTCAAAACGCTGGAAATAGGAGTGTCCGCCGACGCGAAGTTCCTGCCGCCGCCCGAGCACAAGGTAAAAAAGCCCGTGCTCTTCTACGGCTCGTCAATCACGCAGGGCGCGTGCGCAAGCAGACCCGCAAACGCGTACACGGCCATGCTGTGCAGGGCGGTCGACGCGCCCATGATAAACTTGGGCTTTTCTGGCAGCGCCCGCGGCGAGAAGAAAATGGCGGAATTGATAGCCTCGCTTGATTTGTCGGTATTCGTTTTCGACTACGACCACAACGCGCCGAGCCTCGAACATCTCCAAAAGACGCACGAGCCGTTTTTCAAAATTATACGCAAGGCGCACCCCGATTTGCCCATAATAATATTGGGAAAAATCATTCCCGCTCCCCACCCGCGCGACAACGTGCTTAAAACTACATACGAAAACGCCGTGAAGGCTGGCGACAAAAAGGTGTGGTACATTCCGTCGAAGGAGCTTATGAAGGGTCTGGACTTTGCGTACTTTACTGTGGATAACTGCCACCCGACCGACTTGGGTTTCTACTTCATGTTCAAGAACACGCTGCCCGTTCTCAAGGAGGCGCTCAAATCCAAATAAATGCGGGCTTGGCAAAAGCAAAAAGACGGTTCGGAATTTTTCCGAGCCGTCTTTTTTTGCCGCGCGAATGGCAAGACTATTTGTTTGCCTTTGCCTTTTTCGCCTTGTCTATGCCGTCCTTGACGCGCTTTGTCTCCTCTGGGTTGAGCAGCATATAGAGCCTTGAATTTGCAACTTCAACGGCGTAGTTGCGCTCGGCGGGCAGGCCGTAGTCGGCGCGTATTTTTGCGTCGAATTCCTTGATTGCCTTTTCGCCCGCGGCAACTTTTTCGCCGAGGGATTTCTGTTGCAGGGCGTCTTTTGTTTCGGCGAGCTGCTTTCTCAATTTGGCAACTTCGGCCTGCTTTTTGAAGTATTCGCCCATGCGCATTTGGAGCTTTTCGTTTTCCTTCGGTCCGTTGATTTCCTTTATTCGGTAGAGGGCAAACTGTGTGAGGTTGGAAATTTTCTGCGGGTCGACGGGCGTGCCGTCCTTCATTTTAAGTTCCGCCATTTCGTCTTTTGTGAGCATTACGCAGAGGTTGCTCTTGTAGTAAATCTGCCTGTAGGTTCTATTCGGGGCAAAACCGTACGCCTGACCCATGAGCTTTTCGTTTTCCTTGTAGCTCTTTTCCATCTTCTGCAGGAGTGCTTCGTTGTACGCCCTGTTTTCTGGGGAGGCGCCAGCCTTGAGGTCGTCCTGCATTTTTCTGATTGCCGAATTTTGCGACTGTATTACGGCGAGGTTTTTCTGGAATTCCGAATTGGATTCCGGCGAACCAAGCTCGGTTATGTAGATGAAATACTGCTCTCCCGACTTTACTATGTCGCCGATTTTATTCTGGGCGGAAGCCGACAGCGAAACCGCCGCGGCGACGAACAACGTGATGATGCTTTTCTTCATAATGTTTGTGCTGTTATTGTGGGCAATTCAAATTCCGCGCGCGGAAAAACTCAACAAAATTTTTGGACTTTTGTCCGCCGTTTATTTTCGAAAAATTGGAATTGATAAAGATTGCCCGTGTGTTAGTATCGCCGCCGAAATGTAAAAACTTTTTAGGTGTGTGCAAATGAAAAGGGGCGTTTTTTTTATTATTACCGTGCTGACGGGGATTGCCGTTTTCGGCTTCTTCGGCGTCTGCTGCGCCGTCGCGTACAGGATTGCGGATTTTGACGCCTCCGAGGTTCGCACGGAATCTTCGCCCAAGCTTTCCGCCTTTTTGTTCGACGATTCCGCAAAGACCGCGGTTTTTTCCGCCGCCGAATTGCGCGACGGCTTTGCGGGGCTTCTCTTTTCCGCCGCGGCGGCCGACGCCGGCGGAGTGGTCGTAGTTCCGTCTATTCCCGATGTGCGCGAATCCCCCGACGGCGTCTGCATTGTCGTGCCCGCGTCTTTTAAAACGGCGCTTGGGGCGTTGCGCACGGGGTTTATATTCGACGTTTCGGCGGACGGGCGGCTTTTGGGCGTGCGCGTCGGCGGCGCAAGGCTTCCGCCGTTTGCCGCCCGAATTGCGGCGCGCTACTGGACGGATTTTTACGGAGACTTTTTGGGCGCGGAGACGTTCGGGCGGCTTTCGTCGGTCAAAGCGGAAAAAATTTCTGGGAAATATAAATTGTCAAAATGAGACTGTTTTTGATATTGGCTATTTTTGGCGCTTCCGCCGCGTTTTCAATGACGCTTGAGGAAAAGATAGAGTCG
>ERZ808267.256-NODE-256-length-18834-cov-3.205922_pt1 | contig 18834 bp, 19 predicted proteins | sample MGYA00521241_ERZ808267 | MGnify/ENA primary metagenome ERZ808267 (study PRJEB31516, sample SAMN03275592) | gut metagenome | biome: mammalia-associated habitat; material: feces | host: Papio cynocephalus | place: Kenya | collected 2012-07-19 ... | reverse complement strand
ATATTGCAGGTTTGGCACGTTCTACTTTGCAAAACGTAATTGCAGGTCACGTTGTTCAAGGTGCAAGTACAATTACTCAACAGTTGGCAAGGGTTCTTTTCCTTAACAACGAAAGAACTTTTGACAGAAAGTTGAAAGAATTGTTTATCGCAGCAAGAATTGAAAAAACAATTTCTAAAGACCAAATCCTTGAAATGTATATGAATAACGTATATTTAGGTGCAGGTGCTTATGGTGTTGAAGGTGCTGCGCAAATATATTTTGACAAACATTTGAGAGATTGCGATTTGGCAGAACTTGCTCTAATTGCAGGTTTGCCACAAGCTCCATCAGTTTACAATCCGTTCAATAATATGGATTTGGCGGTTCAAAGACGTAATCAGGTTCTTACAAGAATGTATAAAATGAGATACATTACAACGGAAGAATACGAAAAAGCAAAAGAAGAAAAGGTTCATCTTGCAAAAGTTCCTCAATTCTATACAACTAACAAAGCTCCGTATTTCTGCGATTACGTAATGAAAGAATTGGAAAAATTAGGTTTTGACGAAACAGAAATTTCTCAAGGCGGATATAAAGTAGTTACAACCCTTGATTATAAAGCTCAAAAAGCAGCAAACGAAGCTATTTTGAGAAACCTTAGAGGCTGGGGCTTAGGCGGAGAGAAAAACCAAGCCGCAGTATTCTCATTCAGCCCGATTGACGGAAAAATTCTCGTATATTCAGGCGGAAAAGATTATACAAAGAGCCAATACGACAGAGTTACTCAGGCGGTTAGACCTCCTGGATCTTCTTTTAAACCTATCGTATATGCAGCAGCAATGGAAAAAGGAATTTCTCCAAACGATATGATTGAAGATAGACCTTTGACAATCGGTCAGTGGTCACCTAGAAACTACGGTAACAAATACAGAGGTAAAATCCCTGTATATACAGCTTTGATGGTATCATCAAACGTTTGTGCCGCAAGATTAATCAAAGAAGTTGGTATTCGTTCAGTAATTCAAACTGCAAGAGTTTTGGGGATTGAAACTCCATTAGAATACGACTACACAATCGCTTTGGGTTCAAACGGTGTAAAATTGTTTGAATTTACAAGAGCTTACGGTGCTTTTGCAAACGGCGGTTATGTTGTTCAACCTTACGCAATCGAAAGAGTTGAAACTTCTCGAGGCAAAGTGGTTTATAAAGCTCCAAAAACAAAAATTACTCACCAATTGAGCATGAATACCGCAGCAGAAATGACTGCAATGATGAAAACAGTTATTACAAACGGTACAGGTCGTGCCGCAAACATCGGAAAACCTGCAGCCGGTAAAACAGGAACAACTGACGATAACAAAGATGCTTACTTTATGGGATATACTCCAAACATCGTTACAGGTGTTTGGGTCGGAAACGACGATAACACTGTTATGAACAAATCTATTCAAGGTGGTACAGTTCCTGCACTTATTTGGAAAGATGTAATGAAAGTTGCAACAGAACCTTATGGAAAAGCAGAATTTAACTACCCTCAAGTAGAGTTAGTTCCGTTTGGTTCGGTAAATCCAAATAAAGTTATTGGCGATACGACTGCAAAACCTAAACAGGAAGAACAAGAGGAAATTAATTTGAACGAAACAGAACCGGTTTTACCAGAATCTGTAAGAAAAATCGAGCAGCAACAACAAAAACCTGTTCAAACTCAAACTCCAAAACCGGCAGCAGCGGTAACAACAAAACCGCAATCCACTGCAGCTCCAGTTCCAATCCCAATGGCAGTACCGGAAGGGGTAAGATAAGCAGTTATTTGTATAGATGCGTAGGCATCAAAATAAGGCAATAAGGCGATAGGACTATAGGGCGATAAGAATTTTCCTTCCTAATAAGTCGTAAGTCGGATTTACCAATCCGATAGCAAATCATAGTAGGGCGGGGTACCTACCCCGCCATCATACAACAAATAGTAGTAGTAGAGCGGAACCTCCGCCATCACAGGTTAAAAAGGTTGTGGGTTCTACCCCAACATCAGATTTCCAACGAAAGGATAAAATGACAGAATTTATAGCACATATCGGAACAGATGAATCAGGCAAAGGTGATTTTTTCGGACCTTTAGTTATTGCCGGAGTTTTGGCTGATGAAAAATCTGCTCAATATTTCAGAGAGTTGGGAATTAAAGATAGTAAAAAATTATCTGATAAAAAAATGTTAATGCTTGCTGCAGAAATAAAAAAAACTGCACCACATTCGATTATTGCAATTTCAAATTCTAAATATAACGAACTTTATTCAAACATAAAAAATTTAAACAAATTGTTAGCGTGGGGACATGCCAGAGCAATTGAAAACATTCTTGAGCATAATCATTGCGAATACGCTTTGTCCGACAAATTTGGAGATGAAAAATTAATCCAATCAGCGTTAATGAAAAACGGCAGAAGTATCAGATTGGAGCAAATGTGCAAGGCAGAAAGCGACATTGCAGTAGCAGCAGCATCAGTTTTAGCTAGAGCGACTTTTGTTGAAAAAATGCAAGCAATGGAAGCAACTTACGGCTTAAAATTCCAAAAAGGATGTTCAGGATTAGTCAAAAACGTTGCAGCTGAATTTATTGCCAAATACGGCAAAGATCGCCTAAAAGAAGTCTGCAAAGCCCATTTTAAAACTTATAATGAAGTGTAATCATCATCTTTCACTTTTATAAACATTTCTTTATAATCAATTGAAATAACACAAAATGTTGTATAATATTATGGTACAAAAGGGATAAATATGACAGAAAAACGCATTTTAATAGTTGATGATGATGACGAAATTAGAGAGTTGCTTGAGTTCGACGTTAGAGCAAGCGGATATTTTGTCGACACTGCAAAAGACGGTTTGGAAGGCTTGAACAAAGCCCTAAACAATTCTTACGACTTAATCTTACTTGATGTAATGATGCCTAAAATGAACGGTTTTGATGTTTGTAAAAACATTCGTCAAGCAAAACTCGCAATTCCAATCCTTATGCTTACCGCAAAAGGAACTATTGACGACAAAACAGAAGGTTTTGATTGCGGTGCAGATGATTATTTGGTAAAACCTTTTGATGTACAAGAAGTTCTACTTAGAATAAGAGTGCTTTTGAGAAGAAATCAGGTTGAAGATAAAACCGTTATGTCTGACGAGGTTTTGAATGCCGGTGATATTCAAATCTTCCCAGAAACCCTTGAAGCTATTGTGGTTAACAAAAAAGTTAAACTAACCCCGACCGAATTTGAAATTCTTTATTGCCTAATGCAACATTTCAATACTCCGGTTACTCTGGCAACATTGTTGGATGAAGTTTGGGGTTATGATAGTGATGAAGATGTTAGAATGCTAAGAGTGCATGTTGGCGGACTTAGGAACAAAATTGAACCTGATACAAAACACCCAAAATATCTTCACACCGTAACAAATGTAGGTTATAAATTAACTCCGTTTGGAGAAGAATAATATGTTTGGAAAACATCTTAAAATTGTTGAACAAATTGCCGTAGTATTTGTTTTTGCGGTAATTGTACCGATGTCAATAAGCGGTTTTATTATCAATAACATTAACCAGCAATCTATGCGTTATCAGTTAAGAGAATCTGCCGTTTTGATTGCAAACATGGTTTCTGACGAAATTGATTTTTTCAACAAAACAGTTTCAAGCAACCTTGAACAAGTTGTTTTTTCATTGAACTATTTCAAAACTCCTGCAGCAAAAACAGCTTATTTGCACGAAGTTGTAAAATCTTTGCCTGATTGCGAAAAGTTAGAAATTGTAAACGCAAAAAAACTAAATAAAATTCACGAACAAAATAAGAAAAATAAAAAAGCGACTGTTCCTGTAAAAATTAACGACAACGAATATCTTGTCGCAACGTACAAACTTGATGCGATTAAAGATGAATTGTTCAAATCTCTGTCTGACGACAAACGTCAAATATACGTACTTTCTAATGACGGAGATTTGATAGCAGAACACAATTACACAGAAGAAGCTTACCAAAAAACAATGTCACTTCTTCCGAAAAAATTGCGCAAAAACAGTCCGATAGTATTTGGTGATGTAAAAAACCAACCCCTTGTTTATGTTTCAAAAAACGAACCCAAAATTACGATTATCGTAAATACAACCGAAAAAGTCACTAAAAAAGCGATTACAAATAACAGTTTGAAAATCATTCTTTCTTGCCTATTTGCAACTCTAACTATCATTTTTGTAGTCGGATTGTACACATATTATTTATACATTAATATCCGTCAGCTTTTCAAAGGTATTATTGCGATTTCTAAAGGTAATTACGAGCGTCAAATCAGACTTTTGACAACCGCTTTCACTCCACACGAAATCATTTTCCTTGCCTTTGAATTTAACCGAATGGCAACAGAAATCCACAAATCATACATTCAACTAAAGAAAAACAACGTTGAACTTAAACAATTAAACGAGTTTCGTTCAAACCTTATTGACACCGTAAGTCACGAATTAAGAACTCCATTAACAAGCATTCAAGGCTATACATCTCGTCTAATGCGCCAAGATATTACGATTGACGAAGAAACTCGCCAGAAATCTTTGAGAATAATTAAAGACCAATCAGAAAGACTAAAACGTCTAATTGAAGATTTGCTAACAATCCCAGACATCGAAGGTATGCGACTTAGAACGAAAGTTGAACAAGTTTGGATTCCGGAAGTTTTGGAAGAAGCGAAAATTCTTATTAAAAACAAAGCTCAAAAAGAAATCGTGTTTAATATCTCAGAAGATTTTCCACTCGTTGATGCCGACAAAGACAGGTTAATTCAAGTATTTGTAAACTTGTTAGAAAATGCTGCAAAATATGCAAACGAAAACTCAAAAATTACCGTTGATGCAACCGTAAAAGAAGACAAAGCAATTATTTATGTAAAAAATGATTGCAATGTTATTCCGCCTGACAAATTAAACAAACTGTTTGAAAAATTCATCAGACTAGATGACAACACAACCAGAACCACTCGTGGAACCGGTTTGGGATTGTTTATCGTAAAAGGTTTAGTAGAAGCGATGAATGGCGAAATCAAACTTCACAGTGACGAAACTTGCGGTTTTTGTGTCGAACTTGTCTTGAATTTGTCTAACGCAGTTGAGGTTATCTAATGAAACGTGCAATAAAATTAGCCAAACAAGCAAACGGCGAAATCCCTGTTGGTGCATTGATTATAAAAGATGGTGAAGTTATAGCCGAAACCTTCAACCAAAAAGAATTACTAAATGATGTCACCGCACACGCCGAAATCCTTGCCATAAGAGAAGCCGAACAAAAATTAAACAGATGGCGACTAGATGATTGCGAAATGTACGTAACTCTTGAACCTTGTCCAATGTGCGCTTGGGCTATAATAAATTCTCGCATAAAAACACTCTATTTCGGCTCTTATGACCACAATTACGGTGCCTTAGGCTCAAAAATTGACCTAAGAAAAATCGCTAATTCAAAATTGAAAGTTTACGGTGGAATTATGGAAAAAGAATGCAACGAAATATTAGATAACTTTTTCCAAAATGCCAGAAAAAATTAACATATAGTTCCATACCTTATATAAAAAGGTTAAGATTTATGTGGCAATATATCAAAAATCTTTATTCACCCAAATTAATCTGAGAGAACTGAACAATCTTATTTTTACCACGTTTTTTAGCGTTATACAAAGCATGTTCAGCGTATCTGATAATTGTATTAGCGTCTTCTTCTGTATCCTCAATACAAGGATAAGTCGCAATACCACCGGAAATTGTAATTGGATGTCTTTCTTCTTCTCCTGCAGGAATAAATTCCATTCTTTCAATATCACGTCTAAATCTTTCCGCAAACAAAAATGCGTTTTCTTCAGAAGTGTTCGGAAGGATTAAAAGAAATTCTTCGTCACCATAACGGGTTAAAATATCTTCTTTTCTTATCAACTGCTTCAATTTATCAGCGATAGAACGAAGTAAAACATCACCCCATTCGTAGCCGTAAATATCGTTTACAACCTTGAAAAAGTCCAAATCAAACAACAAACAAGACAATTTTGTGCCATATCTTCTAGCACGAGAAATTTCTTGTTCCATACGTTCTTGCATATATTTTCTGTTGTGCAAACCTGTAAGCTCGTCAGTTGTAGAAACAACCTTCAATTTGTCACGAAGTTCCTTGTATTTCAAAAGCGCATTTGCTCTAATCACAAGTTCAAGGTTATCAACAGGAGTTTTAATAAAATCAAAAATTACGGCTCTAACAGTTGAACCCTTAAAAACTTCCCCGATAAAAAGAGTTGGAGCTTTAAACTTTGTAGTCATCAATACATCTTTAATATTTGGAACGCTCTCCACTACAACAAGTCCAGGATTAAGCATTTCATAATCTTTTAAATTTTCTGCATTTTCAATTCTAACGTTTGTATCGTCGATTTGAGCCAAAACATCAGCAAGTTTTGATTCACTTTTATCTGTATAAACAACTATATTTTTCATAAAGCTACCCTTCTAATAATGTTAACTTAATCGAATATTAACATATTTTTCAAATTTTATCAAGTGCTACGCACGTAGCCCTCTGCAACAACGTTTTTCCATACTTCATATTTTGGTATAGAGTTTTGCTACGCACGTAGCCCTCTGCAACAACATTTTTCCATACTTCATATATTGGTGGAATGTTTTACGTACGTAGGCTTCTGCGACAACGTTTTTCCATACCTCATATATTGGTGGAATGTTTTACGTACGTAGGCTTCTGCGACAACACTTTTCTTATAAAGATGCTCAGATGCAAAGAGGCTTGGATGCAAAGTCGGTTACGATAAAATATCCTCTCTCCTATGGAGACACAAGTTCGAGCCGGTGCAACATGGTGAACCGTGTGAGACTGTGTGCCGTAATGGCTGAGAGTGGCTGTTTGAGCGAAGTGAATTACAACCACGAGAGAGGGTTAAGTCATGAATTGAAAAATAGACTGGATTACCACGTTAACCCAACACGAATATTGCCAAAAGAATGCAATATTATGACAGGTGGCTACGTGCGTAGCACCGCTCGCAATGACGTGAATAACTTTAATGATAAGATCTACTCACTATTCACCATTCACTTATTCATAATGATATGGTCTTTTCACGTTTCACTTCTCACTTTTCACTAAAAAGACTTACTTCCCAACTCTTTTTTCGATTATCAAATCATATCCCAAAATATCACAAATCGCCTTCAAATCCTTAAAAGTCAAATATTCTCTTTTTAATTTCGCAGAAAAATTGGCAGGCTTGGTATTCTTCCCTAAATACTCATTCAACTTGTCCGATAAATCCTTTTGTAACACATATTCCTTATTCAAAAGAAATTTAACTAATTGATAATCCGTCATGTCATTAATAATCATCCTTTAATTATAAATTACCTTGACATTAAGTGTAAAATTAGTTATACTAATCTATATATAAGTAGATTATTTTACTTATATATAATGTTATTTATCTTTTTGTTGAGAGATCTAATGAAAAATAAAGAAGTTTATAAAAAATTGCACAACATCTTCAACGATACGGTCTTTTCACGTTTCACTTCTCACTTTTCACGAAGAGAAAATGCTTTTACATTAGCGGAGGTTCTCATCACTCTCGGAATAATCGGTGTAGTTGCAGCATTAACCATTCCAACACTTATGGCAAACCAAAGAAAAAAAGTAGTAGAAACAAGATTAGCCAAATTTTATTCTTCCATAAATCAAGCAATTGTCCGTTCAGAAGTCGATAATGGGGATAAAAAAGATTGGTTTGACGACCTGGAAGGTGCGCAAATGGATGATGAAGGGAAACCCATTGAAGGAAGTTCCGAAACTCAAAAATGGTTCAACACATACCTTGCTCCATACATGCAAATCTTAAAACAAGAAATAGATTCAACAGGACATTTAATAGTCTATTTTCCTGATGGAAGTGCTATGAAACAACATTTTGATGACAGTTCAAGAGAATGGATTTTTTATCCTGACAAACCTGAAAAATGTATTGAAGAAAATTCCGGCTATGGGAAATGTTCATTTTTATTTATGTATTATCCTGCGAAAGCTGCGCACGGCAACGGCTCAGAAAACAGTGATTTCAAATACCATATAGGAAAAGGATTTGAACCATTCAAATGGCATTGGGATGGAAAAACATCAACATTATACGAAAATTGTCGTAATGGAGGTAAAGGAGTACAAGATCACGCCTATTGCGCTGCATTAATTCAACAAAACGGTTGGAAAACCCCGAAAGATTATCCGTTTAGATTTTAATAACTATGCTTTAAACAAGATGTCTAGATGCAAAGATGCATAGAGGCTAAGTCTGTTACAAAAATAAAAATTGTCATACTGAGGACAATAGTCCGAAGTATCGCATGGTTGGTAAAATGATATCAACACTGCGATCTTTCGCAGTACAACCCCGAATATTGTCAAAAGAATGCAATATTATGGCAGTGGGCCACGTGCGTAGCACCGCTCAAGATGACAGTATCATTGTCGGATTAGTAAATCCGACCTACAATTGTAACTGTCACCCTGAACTCGATTCAGGGTCTATCAATGTTGATTTGAATATTGAAAAAAGAACCCTCTCCCGCATTTGTAACGTTCGCAGTCGCTCACGAACAACTGCTCCCTCTCACAGAGAGAGAGGGGAATAGCACAAGTGTTGGGAATATGAACTAAAATAACTTTCCCGATACAGACTTTTCACGTTTCACTTCTCACTTTTCACTAAAACATCTATAAAAAACCAAAAAGGTGAGAAAATTATTCTCACCTTTTTTCAATATTTATTGAATGCTATAATTAGTATCTTATAGGTTCGTTGTCATTACAACTTTATTTGTTTCTATTTATTATTTAGTCTTACAATACCATTACAATCTTCGCTATATTTGTTTGTTGCAACTGCTGCGCCTGTGAATGCTGTGTAATGAGTTCTTGGTCTGCCGTTTTGACTTGTAACTTTTCCATTACATTTCAATGTGATTTGTGCATCTTTCAAATATCTCAATTCAGGATATTTTTTCATAACTTCAGCATTTTCCAACAAGTCTGAATAATCTGTGTACAATCTCATTGTTGATGGCATTGTATTTAGTTTGAAGTTTGTTACACCGTGTTTGATTTTTTCTGCGTGAATTAATGCTTTCAAAACGTTGCCTTGAGGTTTTTTACCGTTAACTTCAACTTTTCCTAAGATTACTGTTGACCAGTTTTGACCTTTTTTAACTTTGTGATCGCAATATTCAGATTCCCATTCTTGTTTAGGACAAGGTTTTGATACTTCAACTTCTGGAGCTGGTTGAACCGGTGTATCAGTTGGTGCTTGAGGAGGAATTACATCAGGTTCAGGTGTTTCTGGTTTGTGAGCCGGTTCTTCAGGTTTTCCAGGAGCGTAAACTCGTTTTTCATTTTTACCTTTGTCAGCTAAGAAACCTGCACCGCCAATACCTGCTGCTGCTCCTGCGGCTCCGCCAACTGCTGCTCCATTAATTGATGCTGCGGCTGCTGCGCTTGCGTCAGCTGCTCCACTTGCTGCTGCTCCTGTGCCTGCTCCGGCAGTTGCTGATGAACTTGCACCTGCTGCTGCGGCTGCTGATGAACCAATGTGGAACAAGCTTCCAATTCCGATACCTGCACCTGTTGTGCCTGCTACAAATGCGGTACGATATAGATTTGTGTTATCTTTTTCGTAATCAAGGTTTGATGCTTTTGCAATATTTTTAATTACTTTTGCATTTACACCTTCTTGTTTTGCTGCTGCACGTCTTTCTTTCAAGCTCAAGTGATAGTTCAATGTTTCATCTTCTTGAGTATTGATGTTTGCATATTCTACTGCTTTTTGTTTAAATTTGTCACTTGAGAAATTGCCGTCTTCATCGTAGAAATAGCCTCTGTTGTTTTCTACAAATTTACGAGTTTTTCTACCGTGAATGTATTCGTTGTCAGCAAGTTGAGCGTTAGCTTTACGTTTTGCTTCTTTTCTTGTCAAACCTTGTTCTCTGTATGTATCGTAAAGTTTTTCGTAGTTTTGTTTACGTTCTTTTTCAGCTGCTTTGTAAGCTTTTTTGTCCATAAATACTTGAGTACCTTGAACTTCTTCTTTATGTTGTTCATTTTCAACATAATTTTTAGCTAATTTTTTTGCATCTTTTTCAGAAACTTTTTTACCATCTTCTGAACCATATTCAACAAATGCTTGTTGAGCTTCTTTTTTAGCTTGTTTAATAGCTTTATCAGATGTTAATTCTCTGTCAATTTTTTCTGCAGTAACGTCTGATTTTTCAACTTGCAAACCTGTTAATTCAGGTTTTTTATCAGTTGTTTTTCCGATAGGAACAGTTACGCCCATACCAGATAATTGTTTTTGGTTTTCAGCTGCTTGAGCTTCCCATTTTTTACCAAATTCAGCGGCATAATCTTTGCCATAAAAATTAGATACGTTGTTAATACTCATCTTGTTTTCCCCTTTCAATTTTCCTCGTGAAAAGAAAATTAAATTAATTTTTATCCCCTGTACTTTAATAAAAAAAATTTGGATTGGAAAATTGCATGCCAGCATGGACTTTCAGCCATGTCAAAACCTGAAAAGTCCTATAAATAAAAGAGATAAGCCAAATAAAATTTATCTTAATATTTGTTAACAAATAGGTTTATTGTCATTTTGAACAAATTTTAAGTTACATATTACAATATTAATGGAATTACTACGTCGCTTCGCTCCTCGTAATGATAGGCTAAATTAAATACATAATATTCAATTAGCACCCACCTACACCTCCCTCATTATGGAGGATTTTATTTCGCTTAGCTGCTTCACTTCTTAGCTGCCTAACTGCTTTTGATACGGTCTACTCACCATTCACCTCTCACTAAAGTTAAATCTTATCGCCCTATAGTCCTATCACCTTAGTACCTTCTCTGATACAGACCAGACCTCTATGCCTCCAAGCATCTAATAATCTTAACTGCTTTACCTATTCACATATCAAAAACTATGTTGTATTATATGTTTATGGCAATATTAGAGGTTAAAAATCTTAATTTAGGTTTTAATTGCGAATGCGGTTTTAGACAGGCATTATTTGATGTTTCATTCAAGCTCAAAAAAGGAGAAATGCACTCACTCGTCGGAGAATCCGGCTGCGGAAAATCGATTAGCGCAATGAGTATTTTAAATTTGCTACCAAAAACTGCCAAAATCACAAGCGGAAAAATAATTTATAATAATGAAAATCTTTTATCAAAACCTCAATCAGCCATGCAAAAAATTAGGGGAGCTAAGATTGCCTTAATCCCGCAAGATCCTATGACTTCGCTAAATCCTTTATATACTGTCGGAAATCAACTTTTAGAAGTTATTAAAATTCACCAAAACTTAAAAGGTGAACAGGCCGAAAAGAAAGCGATTGAAGCACTTGAGGCAGTTCAAATACCATGTGCAAGAGAGAGAATGAAGGCTTATCCACACGAATTTTCAGGCGGAATGAAACAACGTGCAATTATAGCTATGGCGTTGTGCTGCAATGCAGAAATTTTGATTGCAGATGAGCCAACAACTGCACTGGATGTGACTATTCAAGCGCAAATTATGTCTTTGTTGAAAGATATTCAAAAAAACAAAAATACATCAATTCTTTTGATTACGCATGATTTGGCACTTGTTGGAGAAAATTCTGACAATGTATCAGTTATGTATGCCGGCAGAATTGTTGAAACTGCGCCATCAAATGAGTTTTTTGCGAACCCAAAACATCCTTATACACAGGCACTTTTGCGTTCACTTCCATCAAACAAAAATTCTAAACTTGAAACAATTCAAGGTCAACCACCAACGATTTTGCAAGACATTTCAGGATGTCGTTTTCACCCGAGATGTGAAAAATGTATTAAAATTTGTACCGAAAAAATTCCGACACTTGACAATGTTGCCGAAAACCACTATTGCGCCTGTTTTTGCAAGTAAAAAATATTAATTATTTTTTGCTTACGTGAGAAGTACTATTTTCAACAGTTTTGTCTGCGCCATGCAAACATTTTAAAGCAATAGCCACAATTGCAGCTATTCCAACCCCAACACCTATCAACAGAGCTTTTGATTTAGAAGGTTGAGATTTTGCATTAAACCAATTTTTATTAATAAACAATTCTTCAGCATTATCATAAAAGATTTTGTTCAAAGCTTTTTCACCCTCTTTTGGCTTGTCTGTATAAAATTCTTTTACTGTATCTTCGACAAAATCCGCAAACTTGCCATAATTATCCCTATTACCCATTTCTGTAATCGGAGTGTCAGAACCGAACAAAATTCTATCTGCGCCAAGTTTTCCCAACGCTTGTTTTATAGTGTTTTTGTTCTGTTCAGCATTATCCCATAAATTTGTCAGCCAAGAAATGTCAACAAACAAGTTTGATTTTCCGGCTTTTACAGAGTTTGAAATATTAGCAATTGTTTTAGCCATTTGTTCCGGTTGGCTTGCCAAATCAATATGATACAAGATAATCGGATGTTTTGGGTGTTGTTCTGCAAGTTTTATAATCTCAACAGGATCAGATTTTCCATCTGTTATGGAGTGAAAGACACAAGGCACCCCTTTCTTTTCTGCCAAAGTAATATATTTTGAATAAATGTCAAAATTATCTTTAATCGCTTTATTCGTATTAGACGGATGGAATTTCAATCCATAAAACTTGTTTTTATCCAAAAGTTTTTCTGCAACGGTTGTATCTTGCGCAATACCGGGTTGGCAAGACAATAGTGGCAACAACTTAACATTATCATTCCCTTTCATTGCAATAATTTCTTTTGCCGATTCAGTTTCTGAACAAAATGTATCTTGTCCAAGCGCATTCAAACCGGAAAGCGAACTTACAAGCACTTTTTTCACATTATTCGGTTCAACCGTATCAATAATATTTTGAGAATTATATGTAACTTTTTGCCCATTATCATACATCGTGCCAATATGACCTTGAACATCAAATTTCTTTCTGTTAGAGCCAAATGACGGATTACTAAAACTTGTTTTTTGAATTTTCATTGTATTAACCCCTTTTTATGTCTGGTAGATTTTCAATCTACATAAAGAACCACAAAACGATTTTTGCGTATTTTGCAATAAACACTGCAGCAAAACTAAACACAAGGTCATAAATAATTTTTGCGCCACTTTGTGAGCAAATCCAACCGCTCATAAATGTCCAACCATCGTGTTTTAATCCTGCAATAAACAACATATACAAAATTCCGATAATATGAATTGTCAAAACCCCAACAAGTACAGCGTGTAAGATGTTTCGGTTTGAAAATCCGCTTTTTAAAATTGAACCTGCAAAGAATATTGCCGGAATATAAGCCAAAATATACCCAAAACTGTATTCAAAAATATATTTTGGACCTCCACCGAGAGCAAAAACCGGAATTACAAAAAGACCAAGTAAAATATAAAGCAAAACACTTGTTATCCCGAATTTTCTACCCAAAAATGCACCAATAAACATTATAATCGGAACTTGCGGAATAAGTTTATATGTGTGTAAAAAATCTTGAATACTCAACTGCTCACCACTAAAAAGCCCAGAAGGCAAGATAAAATGAGTTACATTAAACTGAGTGAATGTAGCAAGAATTAGCAAGAAAGTGCAGCATAAAATCAGCAATAAGCTTCCAAATGATAATCTAATACCCTCAATCTGTTTTTTTACAACTCTAATTTTTGGTGCGGCAGTGTTATTAGTCATAAAATATTAATTTTCCCCTTTAAATCAGCGATATTTTTTTCATATCCTAACTTAAATTTATCGTAAAAAATGTTTTCTGTCCACATTATTAAGGCATCTTCATTATTATCCTGATAATACCCCTTTCGAGTTCCGAGCGACTTAAAACCATATTTCTCGTAAAGCCCGATAGCAGGCTTGTTCCCGACACGAACCTCTAACGTAATATATTTTGCCATATTGCGATAACATTCATCAATAATCGCCGTCAAAAGAGCTTCTCCAATGTGTTTTTGACGAAAATCAGGATGAACTGCAATATTTGTAATATGAGATTCTTCAAGAATTTGCCAACATCCGCAATATCCAATCAAATCGCCATTTTCATTAAACGCACAAAAATACCTTGCCAAATCGTTAGAAAGTTCGCTCAAAAAAGAATCTTTTGACCAATGGTGCGGACCGTAAGCTTTTTCTTCAATAGCGATTACGTTATCTACATCTGCTTTTTCCATTGGCTTGATTTTTATAGACAAAATTCCATTTTCCATAACCTGATTTTAGCATAAAGCGAATTATATGAAAAGGTACGCTTTTTATTGCTTATTTACTTATTCATTTTAAATGCTATAATAAACTTATGGCTATAAAATATATGCAAGCAAAATTTTTAATAAGTGCAGAAAAATTGTCGCAGTGTCCTGAATACACACTGCCTGAATTTCCACTATTGGGGCGTTCTAATGTCGGAAAATCATCATTTATTAACGGACTTGCAAACCACAAAAAATTAGCCAAAACCTCTAACACCCCAGGTAAAACAAGGTTGATAAATTTTTTTGATTTTTCTAACAAATTTATGCTTGCAGATTTACCGGGTTATGGGTATGCAAAGGTTTCAAAAGAAGCGCAAAACCGTTGGCAAAAGTATTTGGAAGAATATTTGTTGGAAAGAAAACAAATCACATCTCTTATCCAACTTGTTGACGGCAGACATGATATTCAAAAAAATGATTTTCAAATGCGTGAATGGGTAACGGCTTATGATTTGCCGATTTTTACCATTGTTACAAAAATGGATTACGTACCAAAATCAAAAACTTTAAATGTTATAAAAAATGTTGAAAAACAGTTCGGCGGAGTAGTTTTACCATTCAGCGCAATTGATAACAGATATAATGAAAAGATTTTTGACCATATTTTGAATTTTGGTAAAGAAGATGTTTAAATTTTACTTATTTTAATTGTTTTCATACAATTTTTTAATATCATCTTTAGCGTTGTTTTTTATATAATCGGTCAATTTAATCATATTGTTAAATATTTTTTCTGAAACAATATGCTCCATTTTGCACGCCAATTCAAGAGCTTCATCTTTTTCTGTACCCAAAACTTCAACAAAAAACGATGCTATATTTTCGTGTTTTGTTAGAATGTTCTTCGCAATTTTTTCGCCTTCGCTAGTCAAAGTTATTGGCGAATACGGCGCATAATTAATCAAATTTTTTGTAGAAAGAATATTCAAAGCTCCCGTCACAGACGCTTTTTTCACCTTCAACTCGTTCGCAATATCGGTAACTTTTGCCTGCCCGTTTTTCAAAACCTGAATATAAATTTCTTCAATATAATCTTCCAAACTTACAGATAATTTTTCCATTTACATTCTCCCGATTGTTTCAATTAGCTCAAACGGACTATCGATAATATATTTTGCGCCCACCAAATCTTTTTTGTCACGAAAGCCCCAAGTTACGCCAATACAAGGCAAATCAGCATTTTTTGCAGTCGCAACATCAACCTCAGAATCCCCGATATAGACTGATGTTGATTTTTCTGCGTTTAATATTTTCATTGCTTTGAAAACCCCATCAGGTGCAGGCTTTTTCGGAACATCATCAGCTTGCCCGATTGCAATATCAACTAAATTTGCAAAATATTTTTCACACAACTCTTTTACCGCAGAATCGAATTTGTTAGATACGACGGCAATTTTCAGCCCTTTATCTCTCAATTCCTTTAGTATCTCTAAGATACTATTATAGGGTTTTGTATGATTATACATATTTTGTGAATAATGTTGTTTAAATATCGCCAAACATTTTTCTGTAGTTTTGACATCACAACCAGCAGGAACTGCACGTTCTATCAACTTTTTAACACCATTACCAACAAATTTTCTTGTTTCTTCAAGAGTTCTTGTCGGAAAACCAAATTGCTCAAGAGCGTAATTTGTACTATCTTTAAGGTCTTCCAACGTATTCAATAAAGTTCCGTCTAAGTCAAAAATCGCAGTTTTAATCATAGTCTAATTCTAACATGAAATTTTATTCTATGAACAAATCGTAAAAATGGTAAAACTGGAGCGGATATTTTTTGGTCAAGTCTTCTAAAAATCCCACATATTGTTTTTCCAATTCCGCCAATCTCTCTTTTCGGCTTCCTTGAAATTCAAATTTTTTCAAATGAATTTTATATTTGTCATTTTTTTCAGCCGTACAAACAATAAAATATATTGGCGCACCTAAAATTAGAGCAAACTTGAACGCCCCTATCGGAAATCCCATTTTTTGCCCCAAAAATTCGGATGTAAACATAGCATTTTCATTATGTGCAGAAGTTCTATCGCCGGCAATAAAAAGAATTTCGCCGTTATCAAGTTTTTCTTTAATTTCAATTGAAGTCGTAACATCAATATTTTCCACAGGATAAGCGGTAATCGGGTTATCGGAAGATATTGAATTTATAAAATTTTTAAAAATTTGGCATTGTTGCGCTTCTAAAAACAAATTTACCTTGATGTCATCAATAACCTCTCCTGAGCGGAAAAAAGTTCGCATCGCATTGATATTACCAAGATGAGAACATAAAAAATACAACCCCTTTTTCTTCAAAAGATCGTCATAGAGCATTTTTTGAATATTTTCATCTGCAAAATAAATGTCCTCAAATGAAAAGTTATCCGTAAACATTTCCATCTTATCGACAAGTCCGTAAGAATAATTCAAAAAGTGCTTAAATGATTGGACTAGCCCACCATTTCCGGTAGCAATTTTCAAATATTTTTGAGAATATTTTCTAACTTTTCCTGCACACAAAAACGCAAAAAGGGTTACAAAAAACACAATAAATTTTACCGGCTTTTTCCCAACAAATTTATAGATATACCACAACAATAGCAAGCGTTTTCGCCCTGCCGCCTGTTCTTTTATTTCAAACCATTTTTCATTATCGTTTTCGCTCAATTCTTTCCTCAACACAATTCCAACAAAGTATAATCGTGAACTCCAATATTTTCATGCTTTTTATGGATTTTCAAACCTGCTTTATGAGCCATTTCAATCATTCGTTTTTCAGAATACATTTTACTGTTTCCATTCGCCATACAAGTAAAATACAACGAAATATGAACTAGTGAATATGTCGCACCATCAAACAATTGTCTATCCGTAAAAGGTTCTAAAATAAAGACTTTTGTACCTTCTTTCATAGATTTTTTTACGTTAGAAAGAATTGACACAACCTGTTCTTCTGAAAAACAATCCAAAAATTGGCTCATAAATACTGCACCTGAAAGCACAGGAAGATTGTCTTTCAAAACATTCACTCCAAAGAAATTCAATCTGTCATTTTTAAGATGCTTTTTCGCTTCTTCAATATTGTCAGGCAAATCAATCATATTAACTTTCAAATTTTTGTCAAACTCAAGACAAGCACACTCAAATTTTCCCGTATTTCCGCCAATATCAAAGATTTGAGAAAGAGAATTTTCACAAATAATTTTCAAAACCTCCTCAAAACATCTGTCAGAATAAAAATGATCAAACTCAAACCAACTCTTTTTCATAGTTTCCGGCAACAAATGCAAAGCGTTATAAATTGTTTCATAATCTCCGACAAACTTTCTCAACCCGACAGGTTCAGCCTTTTCAAAAGAATTTGCAAGTTCTGATGCTCCGAGATAGCAAACGTCATTTGTAAAATTGAAATTAACCTTAGTCATCTCGTTATGTAAAAACGCTGCCCCAACAAGACTTGTAGAATATTTGTTTTCAGTTTTTACAACAATTCCGCAAGCATAAGCCACTTCTAGCAAGGTTTCTGCCGTATATTTAGAAACATTGCAATTTTCTATAACCTGCTCAACAGTTGACGGATTTTCGTCTAAAAATTCCAAAATCCCAAATTTTAACATTGCCGCTACTGCTTGAAAAGTCAATGGCGCAAAAGCTATTTTTTGAGCGTCTGCAAGTGCCTTTATATGTGGAGATACATGCCTTTTTATACGTCTATATTTCATTTTTACCCTTTATTATATCTTTCTTAATTAATTTTAAACTAAAAATATAAGAACTCAAAAGTCCAAGTGCCAAAACTGTTCCGAGTGAACTTATGAGTTTAAACCCTGCAAAAGCCAACAGTGCAAATGAAAATACCGTTGTTATACAAGACAAAAATACGGAGTCGCCTGATTTTTCAGGATTTGTAAATCTGAAAACCGAATAATCAAGCCCAAAACCGATTATCAAAAATATTGCAAGAAGGTGGAAAAGGTTGACAGAACAACCAAACAATCCCAACATTCCGAACACAAAAACAACCGAACAAATTGAAGGCAAAAGAATTATTAATCCTGATTTTTTGTCATAAATTTTTGCCAACAAAATATACAACAACCCAAAAATCGGAATTAGCAACCCCAAACAAACCCTTCTACAATGCCTAATTTGAGATGAAATATCTTTTTGGAAATTGATTATCTTAACTCCGTCAATATTTTTTCCGTTATAATTAGAAACAAACATCATTGAAGTGTTTTGGTCTATTAAAAAATTATTTTTCATAAATTCAAAATCTTTATTCGCAGTCAAAAAATTATTTCCAAAATTTTGATTTATCAATTGAGAACGCTTTGTTTGAGGTAAAAATATTGCAAAATCATTCAAATTATTTTTATACAACTCTTTTATCAAATATTGGTTTGATTTTTGGCGTTTTTGTGACGGAACAAACTTGCTCAATGCCTGATAATTTTCCAAATTTTCACCAATTTTTTCTTCTTTTTGTAGTATTTCTTCCA
>ERZ808267.255-NODE-255-length-18892-cov-22.516968_pt1 | contig 18892 bp, 27 predicted proteins | sample MGYA00521241_ERZ808267 | MGnify/ENA primary metagenome ERZ808267 (study PRJEB31516, sample SAMN03275592) | gut metagenome | biome: mammalia-associated habitat; material: feces | host: Papio cynocephalus | place: Kenya | collected 2012-07-19 ... | reverse complement strand
TTACTCATAACTAACTAGCATGCAAATCACTTAGCAAAGTAAAGCATTAAAGCAATGGGTAAATAAATTTGTACTTGACATTATATTCGAAATATGATATAATAAACTAGGCGTATGTATTAAATCATGAATGTAATTCATACATCTATGAATTTACGACATTGGACATTAGGTACTACCCATGATATACTATAGATGTAAAGAAGAGATGGGCTAATTAAAGGAGGTTTAGAAAATGTGTATTATATATCCATGCAAGGCCTGTACAGACCGATACATCGGTTGTCACGGCTCATGCGTCAAATATATTGAATGTAAGAATAAAAGCGCTGAAATAGCCCGTCAGCGTCTTGTGGAAGCTGATAACACCGACCGCCTTATAAAGGCTGTTGAAAGAATGAGAAAAAGGAGAAGGAAACATGTTTGAATGTTCATGTGAAAAATTAACTAATAAGTTAAACTGGATTTATAGAGATAAAGCTAAAGTTTTGGGTTATGATTACGCACTTGGCTTAATATCAATGGCATATGATTTAGATAGAATATCATTAGACGAATATCTATCTCTTACGGAAGAAATAAAGATAATTGATTAGGAGTAATTTAAATGACAAGAATAATTATTTATATTATAATGTCGTTAGCTGTAGAACTATTACTTATATTTTCTTGTTTAGAACTTGAGTTTCCTTTATTATGGATTATTCCTATATGTTGGGGACTAATAACAATATTAGGATTAACAGATATACCTAAGGATTGAGGTGTTATATATGATTAAAGAAGTCTATGACGAAATTATCAAGTTTAGTGTATTGATAAGTATGATTTGCAGTAGTAAGGATTATTGTTCGGTCTGTCCATTTGCTTATTTTGATGGTTTTGAATATAAATGCAAGTTTAATGGTAAACCGAAAGAATGGGAACAGCTTTAAAATAATAGCCCCAAGAGCAAATGCTCAAGGGGCTTATTATTATGTCTGGCTAAAGTCTTTAACAGTGAGCCACTGGCTACCATCCCATACTTGGAACAACTGTCCAGTTAAACGTGTGGCACCTTTTGACTCTTTCCATGTATTTGTGCCAGAATCGCCACCATCATAGTGTTTCATTGTACCATCTAAGTATCTTACAGCTCTGTTAGGATATGTCCAACCAGACGCTTTGTAAACCTGTGGCACATCTCCATCATATCTAGCTTTACCTACATAGTTAGTATCTTTGCCATCCGGTGGGTTGTCTACGTCATAAATAGTCTGCCATCCAATATCATCGTTGATATAACACTGAACAAGTTTGCTAGAAGTTCTGGTCTGTCCTTTACCTACTTTCCATGTATCATCTCCACCACCTTCAGAACCATCAAAATACTTGATAGTACCATCTAGGAATCTAACCTGTCTGTTAACATCCTTCCACGTGCCGGACTGGTCGAATTCACTTACACCTGTGCACTGCTGTAGCACATTATCTTTTACACGTGCCATGCCTGTATATGCTGGTGGCTGTAAACAACTAATGATACCGTTGTTGTAATAAATATGTCTATTAAGGATTGAACTGTTATCATTTTCTGAGTATGCATTACTCTTAAAATCTTGGTAACGAGTATTAGTCATAATAACATAGCTATTGCTTATCTGCCACATGAAAGCAAACTTATAACTACCAGCTGACAGTGTTATTTTTGATAAAATACTTACGATAGAGCCTCTAATAGCAAAAAGTGTTAATCCACCTACAACGTTCGTATAGTTCTGAATTGAATACTGGAAATTATTTACAACGGTAATTGTTCCATCAAACATCATATTTGAACCATTATAAACAATAATGCCCCCAGCTAGATTTGTTGTCCTGTCCCAAACGGGTTCATATGTGTTATTTGTACACTGTCCGTTTGTCTGTCTAAAGTCACAGTTAGCCTTGATATGACAGTCATGCATATACAGAGAGCCACCAAAAGTATCCAACTTGTAGTGCAAGTCAAGCAACAGATTGTTTAGTGTTGTTGCACAGTTTTCGAAGTACATTGGCTGCGTTGAACCAGATACACCCGCACTTTCTGGCATCTGAATTGTCATTCGGTGGTCATTATCGCCCCAATTAATATGACAGTTGTAAATAGAGACGGCAATACCACTATTCTGATAACCCATCTTGATAGTAACACCATCTACCCTAGGACGGACATGAAGCGTTACACCGTTTAATGTAGGATTAGTCCATTCATATGTGCCAGCACCTGTGATATAAATACGGAAATCACCCCACTTGTTAGCTTCATCCATTGCTTTGTCAAAAGTAGCAAAAGCAGTGTCAGCTGTCAGGCCATCATTACTGTCAGAGCCGTTTGTCATATCCAGATAACAATTATGATATGGATAAGGAATATTCTGCTTATATGCGCTCTTAGCAATATCTCCACTTAAATCAGAAATCTTTTTGTTAAGTGCATTATCTCCATCTTTTCTATCCTGTATTTCTTTATCAATCTTACTGTCAAGGTTACTATCAGCTGTTTCTAGATTTGTAATTTTATTGTTAATATTACTGATATCACCTTTGATTCCACTATCGTCATAGGATGGAATATCAACAGCTGTACCACCAATATTAAAATGTCTTACATAATTGCTCACTTTATCACCTCACTAGCTTATTGGCGTAAACGTAATTGTTTCTGTAGCACTGTCATAAGTAACACTGTAAGCTTTATCAATACGACTTTTTTGTGTGTTAATAGCTTGCTGTAATTCAGTGTCTTTACTTTCTCTTGCTTCTGCTTCATTATTAATATTTGTTTGAAGTGTAGTGTCTGCACTTTCTCTATTAGCAATTTCTTCATTTAAATCAGCTCTAATGGCAGTATCATCATATTCACCGATATCTATTTTTGTGCCGCCAAGGTTAAAATGTTTTACATTTGCCATAATATGCTCCTTTCTTAATCAACTTTTACTTTTATAGAAATAGCATCTGAATAGATATTTCTTGTATCGTTCCATGCAAATACACGCCATAACCATTCGTTTCTTTCTGTTAAAGCTAATGTTGTCATTTGATATGTGTTAGAACCCTCTTCACTGGACGGGAACCAGTTTTTCCCACTATCAACCGAATATTCCCAACGATAACTGGTTGCACCTGCAATATAAGCAAACGGCTTAACTTCTGTCGCTTCTTCATCTACAACAATATTTTCTGGCTGTTGTAAAATAGACAATGTTAAGTCAAAACTGATAGTTTCTTTTTCTTTATCGTAAGAAAGCGTAACTGTATAATCAGTTACATAGGCTTGTAATATTTTATATACTAAATCCTGTACAGAATCTGCATTTTCTATAACCTCATTTGTCTTATTAAAGAGTATTTGTAAATTCTCTTGCATTGTTAATGCATCATTGTAGACAATAGGTAAAATAACATCAAAAGGCCAACATAATTTATTTTCCATAATTTAGTCATTCCCTTCTATACCGAATTTACATCTATAACAACTACATCTATTTCTGTTAAATTAGCAACGGTTAAATTAACTAAACCATTTACAACATTAAAACCGCCTGATACACTAGTTGAGCGGTTACCTGCTGATGTTCTATAGTTAATCAAATTCCCGTGAAATGAGTATAAGGCAGAACTTGTTTTACCATATCCAAAAACCCACACTTTATTTGCTGTAAATTTTAATTTCGTGGTTTCATCGGTTAGTCTTTGAATATTAAAAGGTGCCGAAGCTTCTAAAGTACCTATTAAATTAAAACCATTTTGCGAACTAAATTTTTTACCTTTCAGCACTTCTTCTGGTTTTGCATTTCCGAAAAATGAAGCAAATAACGATAAAGTATTACTATCTTCATTTTGGACAATAGTTTTAGTATCTGGCACTTTTAACATAACGGGCACATCAAAATAAGCTAAACCAGAATCAGTTCTATATACAATATCACCACTTTTTTTAGTAAGTGTAAAATTACCTTTTGTTAAAGAACCAGTAATTTTTTCACCGCTTTGTGAATGTGCTGTCTTACCTACTTCGAGTGAATCACTTGTTACTGTATCGCCTGTTAAGTCAATTAAAGCTAAACCACCATATATAATTTTATTCACTGACATATATAATCACCTATCCTATAGTAACTGTTACACCGCCTGCTTCATTATCTGTTTCTGTATATGGAATTGCATTAACTGTGACCTGTGTTAAATAGTCAAAACCACTAGAAGGTAATACAGTAATAGCTGTTTTTGCAGGTGTAACTGTTTTTGGTTCTGCTTTTATATTTTCGCTAGGTGAAAGAGTGCCGAGAACGCCTAAAACAGTAACACCTTCACGGATATTTTTTGCTATAAGTTTATCCTGTTCAGTTTTGGAAATAACGACTTTTCCCGAACCATCGTGATAACCAACAGGAACGGTATATGCGCCTGCTTTTTCAGAAATCGTTCCTGCCACAGCACCATTATTAACCATTGCACCTGTTACTTTAACGCCTTTTACAAAAGCTGTTGAACCAGTTAATATTGTTGAAGCAGTAGCGTTAGCGTTTGATGTATCAGCATCATAGTTACAACTACCAGTAATTGCTTCACCGTCTTTGCCATGCGCTGTAATTCCTGTTAATAATTTACTAGATTCTACAGTATCAGCTGTTAAATCAATTAATACGTCTCCGCCATAAATAACTTTACTAATTCCCATAATTAACTCCTTTCTATTTCTTTTCCTATATATACAGTATCACCACCCGAAGCGTTAGGTACTTGTTCTTTAGGAATAGGTTTTATGTTAACATCATCTGTCAAAATAGAATTATCAGTATCTAAAACTATTGGCTCAACTTTTGGTGTTATAATATATTCACCTGTATAGGTTTTTAGAGTGTTAATAGTAATATTACAACTAGCTACAATACCGTTTTTTGTTCTGCAAAATATATTACAATTACCTTCACGTATTGCTGTTACAGTTCCGTTTTCAACAATACAATTATTATTATCGCATGACCAATATAATGTCTTATCACTTGTATTTTCCGGCTCTATTCTACTAGTTATTTTAATTTTTTCACCTACTACTAAACTAGCGTTAGTTGGTTCAATGATGATTTTTTCTGCATAAATAGCAGAAGTAATCATTATATTAATATATGCATATGCAGTGTAATTTTTGTCTTGCATTTTAACTCTATATTTAAAATTGTCACCTTTTGTAGGAAGATAAATTTTACTTATAGAAGCCCATACATCGTTATTATATTGATACGGTTCGTATGTTTTTCCGTTCCAATATTCCCAAATCATATTACAAAAATAAAAAGAACCGTCCTTTTTACTTTCTGTTGAACACATTAAACTAACAGGTTTATATCTATCATCAAAATAGACATATTTTCCTTCTATTAATTCATAGTCTTTTTCTTTTCCGTCAATAACTACATTACCAGTAATATTACCTTTTAATGGATTTTCGGAATAGATAGTTTCAATAGCCGGTATATAACCAGCTTTAGCCATAAATACATCTTTCCAAACGCCTAATAACTTATCAACATTATTTTTTACGTTTGTATCATCACCGATAATCTCATTGAGCTTATGTGCTAATTTATTTAACTGTTCAAGTGGAGTGATATTTTCGTCATAAATGGCCGGTTCCCAAGGCTTAGCCCCATACATAAAATTATTCGGTCTGTTTAGCGGTTTAAATCCCATCAAAGTCACCCCAATCCCAAATTTGCATAAATAGCTCATCAAGTTCATTAATGACCATGCGGTCAACGTTTTTCAACTTTTCCACATATTCACTAATCATTCCTGTATAGGTCATAGCAGTACGTTTACCTACGACACGTTCTACAAAATCTTCGGTTGTATTAAAATTAGATGTGCCATCTAAATTACTATCCGATGCCGATTTGTTTGCACTATCTGTAATATCAGCACTTGAAAGATATCTATTTGATTCAATCCCATCTAATCCACCTTGCGGTGTGTTGGAATGACGGCCTGTTACTTTGTCCGTATTGGAACTGTTTGTGGTACCATTTGTAGATGCTGAGCTGTCACCATCTGTTTTGCGAGTATGGGTTGTTTGGATATCAGTATCTTTAAGCAAATCATAATCTGTCGCAAATGCACTGTATATTTTGTTGTAATAAGGCATAATTACAGATAATTTGGCATCTAGCCTTAACTGGAAAAGGCCAAATGTTTCACTTCCTATCTCTCTTGTATAATACCACTTTAGAATCTTTTTTGCAAGTACTGGTGTGTATTCCGGAGTAAAAGCTTTGAACGATGGTGGGAATATTTTATTCCATGATTTGTCAATGATTTCGTCAATGGTCATATACCCCTTGCTTCTGTCATATCCTGCTAAAGATTCGCAAATATAACGTATCTGCGTTGTGTAAACACTCATCTATGTCACCTCCTAATCATTGACGTTGCTAAGGACTCTTCTTTCAAAGCCCCCCAATCGCTTTTGCCATCACTCTCTTTATTAGGTTCATCACCATTATCAAAAATCCACTGCACATCCACTCCAAACAGCTTCTTAATCTGCTGTGAAGCGTAGTCCCTTGCCATGGTTCTAGAACGTCTGTTCGCTAAAGCATCAGCGTTAGCACTATCTACTTCACTTGTAATCATACGTTCTTTCTTTTGGCTGATAACTGAGGTAATGCCAAGCATCGAATTACCTTGATTATATAATCTCTGCTGTACTTCTAGCATATCGAGTGCATTAAACGGCGCATTAAGATTAATGGCTTTAATATCTTCTAAATTAATTTTAGTAGATACAGGTATATAAGGTTCGTCTGCATCAACCTTAGCAATCATGTTTTTAAGCGTTAGCATATTGTTTTCTGTACAAGTTACAATAACTGGTGTTTTCTGAGCTGTTACATTAACATCAACCGTTCCGTCAATTCTCCACAATCTGTAAGCAAGGTTAATAAAAGAGCGATAGTTACATGTTCTTAGCCAATTATCCCAAATTATTACAAATTCACCTTCACTCAGTTCCTTATTATATCCTGTCCAAGCATTCCACACTCTAATTTTAGTTGGATTTCCGTAACAGTCGTAATAGCCTAATGTACTGTACTGCATACAAGCATACTCCTGTGCATCACTGTCATAAAAGAAAGCTACTGAACCTAGTTCAAATAATTTAATAGCTAACCATCTTGGGTCAATCTCTTCTGGAAGTCCTTCAACTCTATAAGAAGCTATTGCGTTATTAGCAAACTTAATTAGCCACTTGTTATATTCAATTCCTTCTTTAAATGCGCGCTGGAAAAATCTTCTTTTAGCTCTGCTCAAGTTTACACCCCCTTAAATGCTATTGTCTGCTGAATAATTATGAAAAGTGGTTTTCCAAAACGTTACACCATGTTCGAGTACACTTTTAATTAAATCTTGTGCATCTGACGGAACAGAACCTGTAAGAGCAACATTAGCGCATTTTACATAATTCCATGCTGGCCGTCCTTCCATCTGTGGGCGTTTAACAGTATTGACCTTATATCCGTACATATCAAAGAATTTGTCTACAATTCTTGCATATTCTTCTCTAATTTGTTTAACCTGTACTCTTATTTCCTGTAAATGGCGAGACCATAAAATATTACCTGCAGAGTTACCGTTTAATCTGGAAGTGTCATGGCTATCTTTACTCCATTGTCCAACCGTTTGCACAATAGAATTAAATGAATTTCCTGCCGCCGCAACACCGCCTACACCTTGTATAACGTTGCCAGTGCCTATTCCTGTTACACCTGCTATTGTTCCACCAACTGTTCCAGCGGCGTTACCAATGGATGGTAAAACATATTTATTAACAGCACCCCATAAACCAACAGGTTCAGCGTCTAAGCCTGTAAGAGTGCCATAAGATGCAAGTTCTGCTTGATATGCGTCATACATAAAAGAACCCTTTACACCGTAATTGAGTGTAAATCCCTGTGTATTATCACGCCCATCTACACCATTATAATCACGAGGTGATACTGTAACCTGTGGCATAACTCCAGCATTGCCATATATAGATAAGCGTCTTTTACTTCTGTCAGTAAATTTCTCTGGATCTAAAACCATTTTATCGCCAGTTGGCGAATAGATTAAAAATTGAGAATAAGGCGCACAATATAGTTTGTTGTTATTCGGCTTAAAATCACCAAATCTTACTGGAATAGTCGGAAGTTCTGGTGATTTACCGTAAAATCCTTCTTCATTAGTAGGGGCTAAATCTTTTGGAATAGTAAAAATCTGTTGAATGGTGTTAGTGTAACCAGCAGTGATTATGTTCTGGCAAAAATCTAACAACCCCTCAGCATCTGTAGTTATTCCAATCTTTGCGCCTTGGAAAACTCTTCCTAGCACTTTTCCATTAAACCATTTCGGCTGATTCTGGATACCTGATAATTGTTCCTCACTAATAACAATTTCAACGCCATATACAATATCTTTAGTAAATTCAGTTATTGCTTCATCACTTGTAACCTTTAACATACCATATTCGATACCTTCTGGAATAGTGTGTAAACCTATCGTATCATCAAGCACGTGTTCTCTTTCAACAAAACACGCGCCAACCTTGCAGTCCATCCACCATGTCTGCCACAAATCCATTACATAATGTACTTCTGCTGTTCTGTTATTTTCCCATCTTATTTCAGTAATAAACGCATAAAACCATTTGTCATTAAAAGCAGTGTTTCTGAACATCATATAATTGGCTGAATAGATATCATCAGCCCAAGCATCCATCATAACAACACCGTCTCTGACATAAGAAACATTATCATAACTTTTAATCCTGTGGTCAATCATGTAGTTATATTGTTCAGATTTGGAATTGAACCATTTAACATGGTCAAAATTTTTATCGCACTCAACACCGCTTAATATATATACAGCTGAATCCGGCGTTACATATGCCATTATGGTTACTCCTTCCTAATTAGTTAGGAGTGGCTTATAGCCACCCCTTTATATTATGCTACTGTAATTGTTACAACTGCTGATTCGATTGTAGGATTAGACACAAGCTGTGCTTTTGCAGTAATTGTACCAGCTTTTGTTGCTACCCATGTACCATCCCCATGTACTTCGCCTTCACCTGTACCGCCAGTTTTAATCCAGTTAACCGTGTGTGGTGCACCTGTTGTTGTACTAACTGTAGCTGACAAAATACCTTTTGTCTGTCCATTTCTTAATGTAGCACTAATTGCTGTTGCAGTTGGTGTGATTGTTGTATTATCACTTGTCTGTTCTACAACCAGTCCACTAGGAACAAAAGCTACTGTATTAGCAAACGGGCTAACAGCATATGTCTGCCACATATGCAAGAAGTAATTATGATTCAGAGTATTTGCAACTGGCATATCTCGCATTTCAAAAACGTTGTCATAAATCTGTACAAAATCTTCATCAATGAGAACAGCACCGACACTATTAAGAAATTCCATGTCATTGCTAGACGGTTCCGTATATGTTGGGTCATCTTTAAAGATTACATTTAGTCTTGCAATATCAAGCTGACCGAAACCATCAACCAGAATCCTTCTGTTTAAATAATCAACATAAGGAAGATTGAAAGCCGCTGACAATACATTAGTATCAACATTTGCATCTAAGTCTGTATTGATTAAAATAACCTTTTTACTATCTTCTGTATAAGTCAAAACGCCTGCAATATTATGTTCTGTCGACATAAATTTAAAATCGTTTGAAGCTTTTCTTAACTGAGTTGCGGCACTAATATACTTATCTGAACCTGTACTGTATGTGTAGTAAGAAAGTCTACCGTTTAAAATCTGCTGTGCAATTAAGTATTTTGTTACGATAAACTCGTCATATTGTGCGGCACTATAAACAGACTGAATTAATGCACTAATTAATTCATCCATACCTGCAAAGGAGCGGAATGCTGTTTTAAGCTGTGCCCTGTTAACTGTTACCGGATAAGTAAGTTGACTATTCATGATATAGAAAGCTGTTCTTACATCAGAATCATATTTCTTAAAAAGTTTTTCGGCTGTAGAACCATCGTCAATGCCGCCGATTGTCCGATACTGATATACGTCTGCAATCTGGACAAAGATATCTTCTACAGTTTCACCTGTATCGATAACACCCTTCTTAAGAGTCTTAAGAGGGTTAGAATACATTCTAGAAGCAATTCTTGCAAATGCAATTCTGTTAACAAGAGTGTTAATAAATTCATTTTCTAGAGCAGGATTATCCATAATAATTGCGCCAATACCTCTTAAAGAATCGCTATCGGGCGTAATGTATGGTACATGCTCTCTGTAATTAGTTGTGGCAGAATTGCGGACTGCGTTAATAATGTCTGCTGTAATGCCAGTGTTTGTGACCATTCTCGGTTTAGTTGCCATGATTATTCTTCCTTTCCATATAATAATTCGTTAAGATTTAATGATTCGTTTCTTTCTTCTGGGTCTGGTGTATTATCTTCTGGTTTATTTGTTGTGATAGGAAGAGGAGAAGATTTAAAACGTGATGTATATTTCTCTCTCCATTCTTTGTCATTCTGTTCATATTTTTCTTTCCAGTTCTCAGTATCTACACCCTCATTGTCTACTGTTTCTAATAAAGCGATTGCTTCATCATCTGTTCTATCACCTAAAAAATTAACAATAGCGTCTCTAGTTTCCTGTAACATAATGTCCACCTCTTATATCTTTCTTCTAAGAACAGGATACATCCATATTGGCATGCCTGTTCTTTCGCCCCTGCCAGTTGGAGACAAAGGCACATAATCTTTTAATAAGTTCCAGTAATACTTAGCATATTCTTGTCTTTTCGATAATGTAGAATAGTTTCCGGGTCGTTCATAACAATAAACGAAACAACCTGCCATTTTAGCAGGGTCGCTTTCACCTACTGCAAATTTATCCATAGTATCATAGGTTCGATACTGTACAGGTACATTTGAAAATAAATACCACTCACGCGGGTTATCGTGTCTTTCATCTTCCAACCTTTGGCACTGCAAATTTCCCTGTATGTCTACACTGTTTCTCCAATTAGGATTCTTCTTTTGCATATAGTTAGTAATGTTTGTCGATGGTGTCCATTGCACCAAACCATAACCATCCCCACCATATTCTTTAAAAGTCGGCGAAATAAAGCTTTCTATGGTCATATTACCAAGAACTCCGCATATTGCATTAATCGACCAACCATAATTAAGTAACACATTAGCAACACAATAAGCATTGTTTTGACTATCGTTACCCGTATAACTATCTGGATATTTTGTAATAGATATCCAATGTAAGTCAACAGGTGCAATTGTGCCTGTATCAATATCGACATAGATAAAACCTTGTAAACGAGCATTAGCCCACGATGGAATATAACCACTGGATTTAGTAACAGTTTCAGTCCAAAAATATTTTCCAGAACTCCAACCACTGTTACTTGTCACTATATCGCCATTAGGTTTTATTTGCTCAACGACCGCAACATGACCCGCTCCACCATTTCTGTATTCCCAACATGCAATTGCGCCAAGCTTAGGTGTCTTACCTTTTGCATAACCTGTTGTTCTACTATACCAGTTTTTAGCATCGGAAGTTGATAAGCCAGATGGATACTTTTTACGTATTTCGTAAAACCTTCCCCATGCATACCACGTGCAATTTCCACCTGTCTGTTGAGGGCCAAGGTTAGCGTTGTAAAATACATTATCGCTATAATAATATTTACTGCCCTTCATTCCGGCAGAATTTAAACGCGGTGTGAATGCCATTTAATCAATCCCATCTACTTTGATAATCGTTTTATAACCTTTACTTTCAAGCTCTTTTGCCATATTTTCTGCATTTTCTCTTTTAGAATAAGCCCCGACCTGTACTCTATACAGTTCACTATTTTCTTTTACTTCTTTAAGAAGTAAAGCTTCTGCAATAGCCTTTCCTAATGCATCTACATGTTCGACAATCCACTGTGATTCTCCTTTGTTATCGTGAAAAGCACATTCTATATATATTGTCTTTGCTTTTGGTGCATTAATCTCATACAAATTATTCTGTACAGAAATACCACCTTTTTTAAATTTATCTGGCAGAATCTTTTTAATATTTGCACAACATCTAATAGCACGTTCATCATCGATGTTTTTCTTAGATGTGAACACTCTCACACCGTGTCCACCACCTGCATTTGTGTGAATTGGCACATGATAATCGGCTTTAAAATTATCTGATTCATTAATACGTGCTTTCCACTGTGCATCGTTGTCATATGGTTCAGCTACAACAACATCGGCACCACCCTTATTAAGATAGGATTTGCATTTGCTTGCAATCATCCTGCAAACCTGTGCTTCTGTATAGTTGCCATATGCATATTCGTTATGAATCTGACCCGAGGGTGATAAGTAAACTCTCATTTTTCTTCACCGCCTTTAAGACTATCACACAAATGCTGAATAGCCAATGTGTTATTATTCAACGCTGTAGTTACATCTGCCATTTCCTGTCGATGTTGTTCGTTTAACTTTTCAATGTCTGTTCTGTTCTGGTCTGTGCTATACTTAACATACCATCCCATCGCAACAGCACACACAATAGGAAAACCTACTGTACCGATTGCTTGAATAATTGCGTTAATATCCATTTTGTGTCCTTTCTGAGTCCACCTTAAACAAATTGAAAAAGAAGAGAAAAAAACAGAGGTCAATCCTTTCTAAAAATTAAAATGAAGCCAGTCGTAAAGGTGGACTCTCTATCCTGCATCGGTGTATTCCAACCTTTGAGAACGATGCATACAACTAGCTTCACAATTATTATAACATTATTTTTTATTATGTCAATAGTTTCATTCTATCAAGAGCATCCAAAAATCTATATTTACACGAATATGACTCATAATATATCCACCCCCTTGCATCCCATTCACCGTAAATGGAATATTTCATTTTAAAGGCTTTCTTGCTATCCTTATTACCGTCATAATATTCGCTAAATTCACAATATTTGTGGTTCGAAATAAACATAAAATCGGAACGAGACTTAGAAAAATATAAATAAATTTTACCAAACTGACAAATAGGTGTTAAGTCCTTAGGGTTGTTATATTTTCTCATAATGTGTGCACCATCATTATAAGAAAATTCGTTGCTATTTGCCATCTTTGCAAATTCACTATCATTGCCTATCGCTTTAAATAATGCTGTTTGTTTTCTTTTCTCAGAAACAGGAGACTTCATGATATTTAAAAGCAAAATTCCTCTTTCTTTAATATATTTAACTTCCTGTCCTTTTCTTTGCATTTCATCGTAAATGTCAACTAAATTAAATGTTTCAAGAACTGCATTATAAATATTATTAGAGTTTGCCATCATCCACATACGCAAAGGTTTTTTACCTAACAGTTCTCTATTACCTGCAACAGTTACATACATATTAGTTACAGCATCACCCTCATTTTTAATTCTGTTAACATGATTTTCTGGAATAAATTCGTCATAAATAATATCAGTTATCAATCCACCGCCAAAGCCCCTATATTTAGAAACACTTTTAAGCGATACAGCTACACCGATATCTTCATAAACAGGTTTATCATCTTCATTATATCCTACAACTTTTGCTATTCTTGCACTGTTTTTTTCTCTCAAAATATGTACATCAGTTCCCAAATCTTCATTAAGTTGTCGATATGGATTATATTTCTCATTACAGCATAAGTCTATTTCATCTTGTGTTCTTCTAACTAACATTGGGAACCAGTTTTCTTCTAAAGACCTCTTAAGAACACCGTAAGTTTTACCGACCTGTCTTGCGCCAACCATAATAATAAACGTTGGGTTATACCCTAATATATAGTTAAAATTTAACCAACCATTTTTATCATATAGACTCATATTTTACTCCTTTCTATATTGAGAAAGGCCACTATTTCTAGTGGCCAATCATGGGATAAATTTATGAAAACTTAAAAGGAGGGTCTAAGCTAATCTAGCATATACAAACTGTCTACCAGCTTTAGATACATTGCTGTCTTTAACGACTGTGAATGTCTCATCACAATCAACAAACATATCAACAATTTCAAGATAATCATGAATGAATGTCGTACTGTTTGTACCGTAATATTCGTTGTCTGAACCCTTAACAGCAAGGATTTCAACTTCTTTGCCATCCTGTTTTTCGTCAATGTAATTAATAAATTCGAGCCCTAATTCAAAGCCGTCTGGAAGGTCTTTAACGCTGTGTGCATTTTTAACTGCCTTAAACTGTTCTACTTTTGATTCAATGTTAGTTCTTAATACTTTCATGTTGTCCACCTTTCTTTTATGTGTTGTTATTTTCTTTACACTTATAATATATCATATTAGATTTATTTTGTCAACATCTTTTTTTAAACTAGTTCATAATCTTCATAGCTTTCAGCCTGTATAAATTCTACAACCTTTTCAAATCTATCTGTAATATCTAACAGATAAGTTGTCTTTAGCATAGCTACATTACTATAAATATTAAAAAATCCTTGTGCCGTCTTTACTCTTTGTACGTGTTCACAATCATTATACGCAAGTCTTTTTTTACCACACTCTTCACCAAAAAGAAAACCAGTTCTAAAATTATTAGGTGTGGCCATAATCTTAGAACCAATCTTTTTTGGAACACCTGCGATTGTTATTTCAAACTTGTCTTTAATCTGCTGACAATATTTCTTAGCACCAAGGGTTACAAAAATATCAGCATTATCTTCCATATCAATAATACCCAAATATTTATTAACTCCTTTTTTTGTTGTGGCATAATTCTTAACGTAATCTTTATCTATTGTAATGTAGCTTGCCAAAAGATTCTTGTTATAATCACTGATTATATCAGTATATTTCTCTGGATGCAAGAAAAAGCAACTATCTGTATCACAATATACAACATCATGTGGGTCAAAAAGATTAATCATAGACTGCAATGCAACACGACCTAACATGGCTGTATATGAACCCCATTGATAAGCTAAAAACGTTGTACGCTTAGAATAATAATCGTCTAATTGTTCCTGTATGCTTATTACGCTAGTCTGTTCTTCTAAAAGCATAGTTTCCGGATTTAGTATTACCATTTCTCTAATAGGGTCAGTATAACACATACCAAAAATACCATTAACACAATTTTTTGATTTCATGTATTCATATTCAGAACCTTCTACGCCTTTTAATTCTGTTTTCTTTTCATAGTACGAATATACAGCACTTCGAAGTGATTTAGGTAAAAAACCCTTCATAGAAATATAACTGTCGTAAGATACAATATTGTCAAAATCGTATTGATCTATAAAACATTTAATAAATTCTTCATCGTAAAAAGCAACATCAATAGTTCCTCTAAAATCTGTAATACGTCCATTATCATACCCTAATTCAGAACAAGAACCGCTTGTTTTAAAACACCTTGACAATGATAAATAAGGAATAGGCACATATTTATCGGTTCTAAGGCGTGGGTTTGTAATTTGAAAACGACTTATAATACAATACTGCTTAGCCATCATTTTATAAGCAGAATAATCAAAAAAACCATCTTTCATGAAATTTTCAGATTTAAAAGCAAACATAGGATATGAATTATTACATATCATTTGATACGGATAACTAGACGTAAAATCACCATGTCCTAAATTATAAAGTTTCTTTCCTACATATTCCCTATTTGCATGCGTATTTCCACCAGCTTTTAAATCTAACATAAGCTTATATTGTTCTTCATTTAATGCTGTTCTTCTTATAACATCTTTTGTATACTGCCTGTTTTCCTTATTAAGCATAACTTCACGAACTGCATGGCGAACAATACTAGTACTAGTTGGCCTATTATCTTTAATTGTAAAAGTGTTAGCTTTCATAAACCCTTTTAATGCGTCAGAAAGAGCCAGCACATCGAGTGCAGAATAAAGTAATGTATTATTATCTAACTGCGTATATGCATCACGATATACGTCATAATCCATAATTTCTTTCTCTTTAACATAAAATCTTGAATAATCCTGTGTTAATTTCTCTAAATTCATATTAGTTAATCTATAAGAGCATCTAAATTCCATATTATATTCAGTACGAAAAGATACGATTTTTCGCTTTTCAGTAGCGAAAACAGTATCTGGAACTATATTTAACCAATCTTTAACGAACTGCCATTCATAAGACAAGTTATGAACATACCAAACAATTCTATAACGAAATGTTTCAAAATTATTAGCAACCTGCTCTAAAAACTGCATAACCTCAGTTTCTTTTCGAAACATAAATACAGTACCAAAAAGATTAAATTGAAATAGATATGTAAAACCTATTGCATCATCAGAATTATTCCACATTGTATGCCCTAATACAGTTGTTGTCTCAGTGTCAAAACTACAAGGATAATTATAATAATACTCATCATCATATTTTCTATGTTTCTGTACAATTATATCAGTATCGTAATTAATAAGCTTTTTAATATCAGCAAGAATAGAGGACTGTAAAACGTCCTCTATATCATATATATCAATATTTCTATCTTTATATACTACTTGCTTCATAATTACTACTCCTTGTTTTCTTTTTCCCATTCTTCACGAATAATCATACTAAACGGTCGATTATCGCCTTTTTTAATAATTCCTTCTTTAATCATCTGCTGTCTTTGTCTCACGTTATACATAGCTAATGATTGGTTAGTCCTACTATAATTTCGCCAAGCTTCTTTAATATTCTCTAATCTTTCTGTCTTTTCTTTTTCTGTCAACTTATAAGAAGAGAAAAAATCGGCTATTTCACGATAGTTATATTCAGCTTTATCCATCTTTAAATCCTGATAGATGTAGTCAAAAAAACCTGTTAAAAGCTCTTTATCTTTATTAGACATTGTAGAATCTTTATTACTTCCCACAAGACCTACATTTTCGGCTAACTGATTCATTGCTTTTTGTCTTGCCTTTTTAAAAGTAGTAATACTAGAATATTTTGACTGAGAAAATTTATACATTTTTGCAAATCTTTCTCTAGCTTCATTTATATTCTTTGCTTTCTTACGTGAAAAGACCATATTACCTACATTAACATTCTGAAACTCATATATTTTTTGTGCGTTATATGGGTCTGCCTTATAGAAAGATTTTATTCTTTGATTATATCGTTTTGCCAACCTGTCTAATACTTCATTAGCCGCTTTAATACTTAACTTGTTAAAATCTTCTATTGTATAATCTAAATTAACTTTATGCCTAACGCCACCTCTTGCCATACTATTACCCCCTCATAAGAATATGCTTATAAACCTCTTGACTAACAGGTATTTGCTCAAAAGCCTGTGCTTCAAAATTATCTAAAAGTAACAAAAAACAAGATTCTGTAATATATCCTAATATCTTTAATCCGTTTGCAATACCAATTTTTTCATTATATCCTACATATGACTTAGATAACTCTCTTGATAAGTTATTAATATCTCTTGTTGTTAATTTCCTCATTCTACAATCACCTTCCCGTCTAACTGAACAAATATTTGCTTTTTTGGAACTGGTTTATTTGGTTCATAAAAATAAAACTCGAATCTTTGTAATCTACCTTTCCAATATGCTACTTTCACAATAACCGTATCTGTTCGTATTAATGTGTTTCTTGAATAGTTCTTTTCATTTTCCATAACTAATACCCCGCTTTTCTTTTATGTCTATATTTTATCATAACTCGAACCATATGTAAAATGAATAGAATTCATAGAACTATGAAAAGGGTTCTATTTACAGAACCCTTGACATGTGATATAATAACAATAGAGATATTAGCGGTTAATGTCATGTAGCATTTTAATCATAGGTACAACATAGATAATTGAACAAATAGCACCAATAGCAATAATAGCAAACATATATTTCTCCTTTCTAAAATATGTAACTCTTGTTACGATTCGGATTTAATTTATTACATATAGTTTCCCATTCTTTTACAAAATTGTCTAAATCACCGCCACGAAACTTTCCAAATGCGCTTAACTCATCTTTAGTCCATTTTTTAGTAGAAATACATCTTAATTCTTCTAAAGGTCGTGTTTTATATGGCTCTGTCATTATTTGTACTGCTTTCTCAATCATTATTTTCATACTCCTTTACTTTCTTATAAGCTTCTTTTAATGCTACAATTGTCATATCCTTAAACATACATACAGGTTGTTCATATAATGGACAATCAGTACACGATAATTGATTAAAACAGAAATTCTTTAATATATTTATAAGTTCTATACGCTTCATTTACTCATCCTCATATCCGTAATAATCAAATGTGATTGAACTGTTCCTAGCAAGAAAATACATTGTTGAACCTCTTACAGTTGTAAGACAAATTAGTGTCTCCATTGGCGCAACATCGTAATTAACACGCTCTGTAGCATCCAGAACGTCTAATGCAAGCTTGAATTCTATCAAAGCTATATTTGCTAAAGGATAAATGTATTGCTCGTCCTTGGACTTATTGGATGTGATGTAGAGGGTGTCACGGGAACAAAGTAGGTGTGAATTAAGGTTTGGATGCTGGGTTTGGATTCGGGATTTAATGTTCATATATTTATCTCCTTTCTTGTATTTATATTTTATCACATGGGGAATTTTCTGTCTAATAGAAAAAAGTTATAACTAATACACTTTAGTACAATAAAGTGCTAACATATTAGAGCGGTGGCGCAATACATATTAATATACTTACCGGTCGGTATACAATGCCACATATTGATTATGTGATGTTTCATATTACTAAACTTTTTGTTTAATATAGTGTAACATAGTTGATACCCCACCCCCCGGGGTGTCACAGCACGCTTTAGTGCGCTAAAGTGCCCCCATGCGTACTTT
>ERZ808267.254-NODE-254-length-18939-cov-4.836369_pt1 | contig 18939 bp, 24 predicted proteins | sample MGYA00521241_ERZ808267 | MGnify/ENA primary metagenome ERZ808267 (study PRJEB31516, sample SAMN03275592) | gut metagenome | biome: mammalia-associated habitat; material: feces | host: Papio cynocephalus | place: Kenya | collected 2012-07-19 ... | reverse complement strand
ACAACAAATCGCAACACAACAACCCACAACACAACAAAAACGTGGTATAACTATCTTGCAGCGCAGCGCAGCACTCTAATCAATACAACTAGAATCGAAAGGAGTACAATGCAACGTAGAAGCAGAATTGGACGTCGCGTATATACGACCAAGTGTCACGTCATCATGTACGACGAGAACAACGAGCGCAAAGAGTTCGATTACGACATCGTTGGCAATTACAACGATATCGAGCGCGCCAACAATAAAATCTCTAAAGAGCTTGGCACTAACCGTATCGCCGTGTCCAACATCACTTGCGAGTCCAAGTACTACTCTATGCCCATGTCCGAGTTCGTAAAGTACGCCGACCAAATCAGCGACTAATAACTAACAACGAAAAGGAATCAAAATGTCTGATACCGCTATCGCCGCCGTCGAGACCCACACCGTCACCGTTGCCGACAACGACAATGCCCTGAACATCCCCAACGGTTACATCTGCACCGTTGACCGTGAATCCCGCGAGGGTACAATCAAGATTGCGAACGCTCTTTCCGATGCTTCTTCTCTCGCGGCTCATGGTGACGAGCATTTCCACCTCGTGGACGTTATCACCACGCCTGGTGTTCGCACCCGCACGGGCGAGGAGTGCATCAACACTTATCTTATTACTGCGGAGGGCGAAATCCTTATGTCCCAGTCCAACGGCATTGCCCGTTCCGCGCAGCAAATCGTCGGTCTCTTCAACGGCGATTTCGGCGAGGAGGGAATCGAGGTTGCCGTGGTCACTAAGGAGCTTCGCAACGGAAATTCCCTCAAGACGCTCCATTTCTTCGCGTAAGCGAATATAAACGTTTTAAACAGTAGGCGAGGAACCTACAACAAGGGTTCCTCGCCTTTATCTTTAGGAGCCATGTATGTGTATTTGCGAGCTTATTAATAACATAGCGAACAAGACAATCTCTGTTTATATCTATGATTCAGATGAAACTTTGCTTTCCGGCCCTGTTAAAGCGTTTCGTCACTCTAAAGACTCGCGAGTAATCGATATGATTGATTTCGATTACGAGAACGAATGTATTGATATATATCTTGCGTAAAGCGGATTAAGGAGGTATCGAACTCAAATGAACACGCTAAAAGAAGAGCTACATACCTCAAAAATGACCTTCAATTTCTGTCTAATCACGCTTCTTATCCTCGCGCTCATAATCATCTTCACAGCGCGTCTACCTGAAGCACCACAGAAGCTCACTATTTATGACAATTATTGGAACGTCAAACAAACCTACATCGGCCATTTCCGTATTTATAAAAACGGCGAAATCTATGATTTAGATAACAAGACGTGGCTTGTTGTCGGCGGCGGAAACCTCACTCTTGAGAAGGTGACCGACCGTGCCGAGTAAAAAAGGAACAATCGGTTACGTTGCCCGTCAAACCCGTGTAAAAGGCACCCGCGCTCTCAACTACATCTACAAGCAACTCAAATCAAGCAAGCTATCTCCAGTTCAACGTCAACTTACCAAGGCCGCTGCGAAGCAGCTCACAGAAGCCATCGCAGGCTCGTATTTGGGGCGTGGCAAGCAGACAAAGCGACTTGTACAAGGTGTGCAAGAGAACGTCGCTAAAATCGAGTCCATGGTGCTCAACACAAAGATGCTTCACGGCAAGTATGGAGCCGCCAACTTCGCTACGCAACAGATGCTCAACATGGCATCGCGAAGCTATAAAGGCGAGGACGCTGCTTTGAACGCGGCAGCGAACCCAAGCCCGTACAGCAGGGAACAGGTAAAGCTTTTCTACAAATCAACTCAACGTATCTGGCAGAACGACTCAGGGCCAACCGATACGGCTCAAATCAACCGCAAAATCATGCAGTACTTCAAAACACCTTCACTTGAAGAGGCTTTTAATAGAGCTATGTCTAACCCGTCAGTGAAAGCCCAGTTAGAGATAAGCGAGAACATAGGGCAGCACGGCGAGTTGGATTTATCTGATTTGTCCACGGATGCGCAGAAGTTCTACGAAGAGACGTTCGCAGCCGACAACGACCAGGAGTCGCAAAGCTCGCCGACATATCTTCGCGCGGTTGTACAGTTCGACCCTGATAAGTCCTGGAGGGAACAGGTTGAATGAAGAAGGTGAAAAGGAACTACCGGATATGCGCGGTTTACGACACTGAGACTTGCAACATAGGCAAAGGGAACTTGACCAGGGCATATCCAATTCTTTTCATCGACAACGATATTAGGAACGTCGATTTATCAGAGTACGAGACCGTGCGAGACGATAAGGTGAGGTTCTACCGTAGTGAAGACGAGTACTTATCACGGTTAGAGGAATACATAGAGTGGGGTCTTTTCTTTAAGGTTGTCCCAGTTATATGCGCCTATAACCTTATGTTCGACCTGCAACCGCTTATGGAGAAGATGAGCCGCGACTACGACATAAGCGCGAACGCGCAATCAAGCACGAACGTGTACACGTTGGATTTAATCGACAGGGAAACAGATAGGACTGTGCTTAGGTTTTGGGACACGTTTCATTTGGAGATGCGGGGCCTAAAGGCGATGGGCGAGACGTGCGGCTTGCCAAAAGCAACGGGGGATTGGGACTATTCGTTGGTAAGGACGCCGCAAACCCCGCTGACGGATACAGAGCTTTACTACGCTGCGCGAGACGTGCAGGTTATTCCGGCGTACTTGAAATACCTCTTGCACGCAAACGAGTGGCTTACCCAGGATATGTTAGGCAACCGCGTACTCACAAAGACCTCGCTTGTAAGGCAAATGGCTAAACACACGATTGCCCCTCTTAGGGTCGACAAGAAAAGCGGTAAGAAGCTCACGCTTGAGAAGGCTTTCACAAAGCTATGTGAAGCTGAGTTACCAAAGACATTTCAGCAATACTGCTTGCGCAAAGGGTGTTTTCGTGGCGGGTTCACGTTCACGGCGGCGGCAACCGCGAACGAGGTTGTGCATAACGTGGCATCGCTCGACGTGACCTCGATGCATCACACGTTCATCAACGGTCGTTACGTGCCTTTGGGTTTCAAACCAGTTCTACCCGGCTTACTTGAAATCGACTACAACGAGATTATGGCGATAAACAGAAAAAATGTTCTTAACATCTACCATAAACCCTTTAAACACGCTTTCCATATGGTTATAAGGCTAAAAAACATACGTTTACGTAAAGGCAGCTGCTTCGATAAGTGGGGAATCGCATTGGAATCGTCTGCCAAGTTCAAGAAGGAGGTAGCCCCTGGTTTGGATTTCGGGGAAGACCCGAGGAACGCGGTTCAAGAGAACATAGTTAAGGAGTTCGGTTTTTATGACAAATACGTAGACGCTGAGTTCGCTTTCGGAAAGCTTTACAGCGCACGAGAGGTTACCATGCATGTGAACGAGATTGAGCTGTGGTGCATGGGACGGGTTTACGAATGGGACGAACACGAGATATTGTTTGGCGAGGACACGTGCAGTTGGAAGGTACCACCTGATTACGTGACACTTCAATCGAACATACTTTATGAAATGAAGAACGACGCTAAGTACATCAACAACCATTACAAGCAGGGTGAGCCGTATCCGTATGAAATAAAGGGAACCATACCCGATGGAATCGCAGCGTCTTTGAAAAACGGCACGTGTACGGCACAGTTTTTTGAAGCTTGGTATGTCTCAACAGTTAAAGGTCAGTTTAACGGCATCTACGGGACGCAAGCCCAGGACGTTTACAAACCTTCATACAAATGCGAGCAGGGTGAACTCATGATTGACCACGAAACGGAAACGACCCAAGAGAATTGGGAAGAGAAGCAGCCAAAGACGTGTAAGGTCTTCTACAACTACGGCATGAGAATCGTTGCCGGTTCCCGCATGCACTTGATAATAGCGATGGAGCTTCTATACGACTATTTCGGTGACAGGGTACGGGTAACAGGTGGAGACACCGACTCTATGAAAGTAGCTTGCGACGAGGACGTTACCGACGATGAGTTGCTTGCAGCGCTAGAACCTATTGCCAAAGCGTCGAAAAGCGCAATCGATGTGTGCATGGAACGCTTGCGTGCGCAAAGACCGGAACTCGCAAGCGACCTTAAAGGAATCGGTTCCTTCGATATAGAGGGTGCAATCGGTGGTGACAGGTGGGAGAACCATATGGAAGCCTGGAACAAGGCCCGTGTATCGGAGTGTGGAGGTCACTCCCATATCACGTGTGCCGGACTTTCAAGGCCAGAAGGTTCATACACTATAGAGGACTTCATAGACGGCCTTTTAGCAGCTGGAAACGACGTGGAGGACGTGTTTCATAATGTGCTCGGTTACAACGTTTCGGTATCGAACGGCGTTTCACATGCCTTGGAGGGGCACAAGCCGAAAGCTTCTGACGTGTACGATGCTGACGTTACCGATTACTTGGGACACACCTATAGAGTTCGTGCGCACGAGTCCCAGGCGCTTTACCCGACCGGGCGCGTTCTCGGTGAGACCTCGAAGATAAGCAACATGCAGAACGTTTTATACCTTGAGAGGAAATACGACAGGCGCGTGACAACGGAGCTTAGGTATCTTTACAAAACGGACAACGGCCCCGTGGTACAAGCCTACACTGAATACGGTATGCAGACGATTATGAAGGGTTCCGACAATGGCTAGATTCAAGAAACGCGTGTCGTGCGACTTAATCGATTCGGACGGCTTCGTCGTGGGACGCGCCTACGCGCTCAATTCAGGCCTTAACGACCGGTTTTGCACCATGGCTTTGAAAACGAACGAGTTGAGTTTGGGGTCGTTCGACATGAAAACAGGTGAGTTCGAGGATGTAATCGTTTTCAACGAGGACGATTTATTGGACAACAGCGAGGATTATTATGAGTCGTAAAGTGATGTTCAAGCGTTTCAGTTATCTTGTTTGCAACGAGAAGGGGCAGGAACTCGCTAGGTTCGATGCGGTGGATGGGCAGGATGAGGAGCTTCTGCGCGTAATCGACCTAATCCGTAACACGATGCATCGAGTGTTCGGCGATTGCTACATCGTGAAGGTGGTGGAGTAGATGTATTACCGTGCTTACAAGAACCTTAAAGGGGATTCGCAGGAACTAGCGGATGAATGGGCCAGGTTCAAGAACGATATGCTGCACGCCGAGTCCAAGTACCCGCTGCATGCGGTGAACGCCTATCTGCCTAAGAAGATTCGTAAAATCCTTGACGGTTACGTGTACGCCTGCAACCCCGATTATCTGTGATGTAAATGGCTAAAAAGGAACCTAAATACTACGATTGGGAGAAAACGCTCTCTTACGACGCGGACGTTACCATGGTCATCGGCGCACGAGGTCTAGGCAAGACCTACGGGCTTCGCTGCCAGTTCATCCGCGATTACATAAAGGACGGGTCGCGCTTCGTTGAGGTGACCCGTTTCAAGAACGAGCTTGCAGGTGTGTCTGACGGGTATTTCAACCGCGTGGAGCGTGAATTCCCGGATTACATTTTCAGGACGGACGCGAGATACGCGTATATAGCGCGTAAAGACGAGCGCAACGAGGCTAGGAAGCCAATTTGGCAGACAATAGGCTACTTCTGCGCGCTATCGGACGCGCAGCAATATAAGAAGAGGACGTTTGACAAGGTGAAGCGTATCGTGCTCGATGAGGCAGTCATCGAGCGGAGCGACCGTTACCATAGATATCTCCCAAACGAGTTCTCAAAGCTAGCGAACCTCGTTGATACCGTGTCGCGCGAACGAGCCGACACCAAGTCTTTGCGACCTCGCGTCTACCTTCTCGGAAACGCATGCGACATAGCCAACCCATACTTTGCCGCATACCGAGTGACCACGAAGTTGCAATATGGTTACATGTGGTTCCGAAACAAGACGTTCCTCCTGCATTACGTCGAGTCCGGCAAGTACGGACAGGAGAAGCTGATAGGCACCGTTGCGGGTCGCATGATGGCTGGCACCGAGGAAGCCGAGGTGGCGGCTGGCAACGCTTTCGTCTCCGAGTCGGAAGAGTTCGTGGAGAAGAAGCCTAAAAGCGCCAAGTACATGTTCGGAATAATCATGAACGGGAAGAGGTTCGGCGTTTGGGTAGACCTGTCCGAGGGGCTTTACCATGTGACGCATTATTTTCCCAAAGACCCTACCAGGCCTGTGTACACGTTGACGGCAAGCGATTTCGGCGTGAACTACGTTATGGCAAGGCGTGCCGAACCCGTCATGAAGACGTTCGCGGAGATGTGGTGCATGGGGCTTGTGCGCTACGCCGACGTGCAGACCAAAACCGATTTCGCGGAGGTCTTGAACATGTTCGGTATCAAGTGATACATTTATTTAAGCAGGTGTTCTTACGGTTCATGTAAGCGCGGGCGTGCGGTGAAATGCCTTGGTTGGTACGCACACCCGGTGTCGGTTACTCCCGTAAGCCCAATTGAATCGTAAAGTTGCGTCTGCTATATTCTAGGGTGTCGCTACCGTCCTTGACGGGAACCGCGACACCCTTGTTTTGTTTGGATAGGAGACAACCCATGAACGAGAACGAGAACGAGAACGAGAGAATCGAGCCTGACGAGAACGGCGGCAACGTTGAAGAGTCCGCGCCGGAGGATGGCGGCGGTGTCAACGAAACGCAGGCGCAAAGCGGCGTCTATGACGCGGTTATGAGCCTTTTGCAGGAAGTGAAGGCCAACCAGGCGCAGATGCAGGCACAGATTAAGTCGCTCTCGGATTTCCGTTCCGTAATCATCGACTCCGGCGCTACCGTGCGCGAGTCGAACGCCGATGATTACGAGCAGACTTCAGGAAACGATGGGTTCGTCCCTATCGACGAGCTTGACCTCAACCTTTAGAAAGGACTTGTGAAAATGGCAACCGACAACGTGACCATCGCAGACGCGATTTGGCTCAACGGCACCAACGATTTCCAGCAGCGCATCCCGCGCCCGACGCAGCAGGGTATCGACTCCACCATGAAGGCGCTGTTTGACCCTATGAACCGCAACTATTACAACGAGTTCGTGGATTCGCTTATCAAGCGAATCGGAATGACCTACGTGCATCAGCAGACCTTCAAGAACCCGCTTGCCGCTTTCAAGAAGGCATCCATGCGCTACGGCTCGACCGTGCAGGAAATCGCGGTCAAGTGGGCAAAGGGCCACTCCTACGTGGACGATGCTGAGGACGTTTTCAAGATGCATCGCCCAGACGCGGCGGTTTGGTACCACTCCCAGAACCGACGCGACCAATACGACATCACCGTTAATCAGATTGAGCTTCGAAACGCCTTTACCGCCGACATGGGCCTGAACTCTTTCGTCTCGCAGGTGCTCCGCTCCCCTATGAACGCGGACGAGTACGACGAGTACCGTATCATGCTCCAGCTCATCGCCTTCTATGAGAAGAATTTCGGTTTCTACAAGCACCACCTTTCCGGTGCGCCGTCCGACGAGAAGACGGGTAAGGAGTTCCTTAAGGCCGTGAAGACCTACACGGGCAAGCTCCAGTTCCCGAACACCGTCTACAACGGCGTGCGCCTGCCCGACCTCCCCGTCTTCGCCAAGCCGTCTGAGCTTGTGTTGCTCACGACGCCCGAAATCGACGCCGCCGTCGATGTGGACACGCTCGCGATGCTGTTCCACCTGGAGAAGGCCGACGTGCAGGTGCGCAAGATTATCGTGGACGAGTTCCCCGTCGCGGATTGCGTCGCGCTTCTCACGACAGAGGACTTTTTCCAGTGCCGCGACACGGTTTACCAGACCGACTCGATTTACAACCCCAAGTCGCTCGGCACGAACTACTACCTCAACCACTGGGGTATCTATTCCGTCTCCCCGTTCGTCCCGGCAATCATGTTCACGACCGGTGAGGGCACGTCCACCACTACCGTCACCCAGTCGCTCACGGGCATCACCCTGACCGCCGACCCGGCTACGGCTGCTGCTGGCGAGACCTCTAAGCTTTCCGTCGCGCTCACCGGTACGCTCACACCTGCGGGAACGTCCGCAAACGTGAAGCTCGCCCCTGACGCCTGCACCTACGAGCTTTCCGCAGCCGACAGCGATTCCGCGCCTGTGCAGCTCGCAAGCACCACGCGGGTCGACGATTACGGTGTGCTGCACCTTGGCAAGAACCTCAAGACCGGCACCGTCGTAACGGTCAAGGCAACTTCGACCTACCTCAACCCCTCTTCTTCTGAGGGCGCTCCGCTCACCTCGACCGCCACGGTCACGGTCAAGTAAACGGCGCATGTTATAATTCCCATGGCAGGGACGCGGTAAGGCTCATGCCTTGCCGCGTCCTTTTTTATTTGGAGGTGTGTATGGATTTCCCGCATTTGAACGATACCAAGTTCCCGAACGTCGGAAACGTAGACGTGTACGCATATCAAAACGATTTCGATTACCCGCGATGGAAGCCGAACACAAAGGCGTATCTCGTGAACGTGCGTTGGAACGGGGACTACGCCGATTGCGTCAAGTTCGAGTCCGATGAAGTGCGCGACGATTGGTTCGATGCGCTTGTGGCAAACACAATCGAGGACAACCCGGATTGCGCCGTCACGCTCGATAAGCTTGGAACCAACTTCATACAGAACTTCATCAAGGTACCTTTGCCGTACGACCGCGCGGCGCAGTTCAACTATCTTGTGGTTGACGTACCGGTAATGACGTCCGACGATAATATGCTCAACTACGAGACGCGAGACGGGTACCGTCGTTGGTACTTCTTCATCAACGGGTTCACTTCGCTCGCGCCCTCGACCACGACGCTCACCATCGCTATGGACGTGTGGACTCAGTACATCAATTCCGTTGGGTTCAATTACATGATGCTCGAACGTGGGCATGCCCCGGTCGCTGCAACCGATACCGATGAATATCTCAAGAACCCTATAGACAACTGCGAATACCTTCTTGTGCCTGACGTTGATTTCGGGCGCGGGACGGTGACGCGCGGCGGGGAGTTCGTGCCTTTCGGAAACGGCGAGAAGTACCTTTGCTTCGCGTCCACTTGCACTCCCGCGCAGATAACTGGCGTGGGTAGCGCGGTTTACTCAAGCGACTATTCGTTCACAGACCCCATTTTCTCGGATGCGTCCGACTATCCCGATTCATCAAATCGATGGGGCCGCGCGTACAACGTCTCCGGGTACGGTTACGGCAGCGGCAAGTCGTACGAGAACTGCGCGGTTCCTACCGGGAACTCTTTGACCTCGAACGGTCGCGTGCCCGACAACGTGACCGTCTACGCCGTTCCAACCGGGGACGCAGATGCTTTTTTCTCGGATTGCATGAGGGTTTCGCCCACGTTCTTTAAAACCGTTGTCGGATTCTTCATGGTTGCGAGGGACTTGTTGACGCTCGGCGCGGTGTATACCGTGGCGGGGCACGCCGTGTATGCTTGCACTGGCAGCGCAAAGAAGCTTGCGGACGTGACGCTTACGCGCGACATGTTCGGCTACCCAGAGGAATACCAGAGGTTCGCCAAGCTCTACACGTTCCCTTATTCGGAGCTTGAGGTAACGGACAACAACGGGAAGTCCGCGACTGTGAGAATCGAGGACACGGGAAGCATGGCAGCCAACGCCGTCGTGGCGCTTGCATATCCCTATCTCAACATGCGGCTTTTCCTGGACGGCATCGGCGGTGTAGGCGCAGAATCTTACAAGTGGGCGGATTTGCGCAGCACGAGCGACGAGTCGATTTCCAACGCCGACTGGTATAAGTACTGTTTCGACATGCAAATCCCCATGTACGGTTTGTACATGGACGGGCAGACCTCGTGGGAACTGAACAACTACGCCACTGCGCTCGGCAACGCGCGTGAGTCGGCGCTTATCAACTACCACAATTCCGCGCGTGAAGCCAACAACGCGATGGGCAACGCGCAGGACTCGGCGAACACGAACCGCGTCAACTCGCAGGCAGCAGCGACAACCCAAGAGACGAACGCCGACAACACGGCGAACACCAACCAGACGAACACGAACAACGACGCAACCACCCTATCGAGCAACCATGCTAACGCCCGTTCTTGCGCAACGGACGTTACCGCGACGCAGAACGCTAAAGCGAACGCGGACGCGGCTTCTTTCAACACCAAGTCAACCCAAAACATTCTTACCACAAACGCCGACGCAACCGCGAAAAACGGATATGCAAATAACTTCGCGCATGCCACTACTAAAGAGGAAACGCATACTTCTGTTGCAAACACGGCCCATTCATCTTACGCGGAGCTTGGCGGAGTCGCGGGTCAAGCGTTGGTTGCTGGCGTAAGCGGCTTTTTGACCGCAGGGCCCGTTGGTGCTGGGCTCGGCGCAAGTCTTTCAATCGCTTCGAATGCGGGTCAATTGGCAGGCGCTTTGGTGACGGCGCACAACGAGACCGTTACGGCGCAGTGCGATACAGCGGTCACGTCCCTGCAAACGATTTACAACAACTCCAACGTTACGCGAACGGTTGCATCAAACAACGCGAACAACTCGACAACAATAGAGTACAACAATGCGTCAACGTCCCATTTGGTGAACGCCGCGACGAACACGACCGCTCGCCAGAACAGCTGCGACTCCGCGAACACGGCTAACACGGTCGGCACCATGAACACGAACGCGGCCAACACGGCTTCCATGATTAAGACGAACGCCGCCAATACGCGCTCGACCGCGCACACGAACGCGCAGCGTCTAAGCAACACGCTCAACACCAACGCCGAATATACCGACCGCGCCGCTTTGGTTGCGGCGCAAGATATATTGCGCAACACGCAGAACGGCTACAAGGCCAGGCTTTCAGACTCCAAGCGCAACTCGCCCGTTGTGCTGTGCAGCGCGAGCGGAGACCCCGCGCCTGACTACATGCGCACGCGCGGTGTGCAAATAAAGGTGCGCACTCAAAGCAGGAACGCTATCCGTTGCGCCGGGGACGAGTTCGTGCGCTACGGGTACAGCCTGAACCAGATATGGCACGTGAAGTCGCTCACGCTCATGAAGCATTTTACTTATTGGAAGGCGAAGGATTGTTGGGTGTACGATAAGTGCCAGACGAACGACTCTGCGCAGCGCGGCATCGCAGCTATATTCGAGCAAGGCGTGACCGTTTGGAGCAACCCCGAGGAGATTGGGATGGTGAACCCTTATGACAACTGATGCAGGAAACAGAATCGCTAAAAAGGCGGATGTATACACGGTTGAAGACGGCTCAGGTATATATGTGTTGAACGGTGAGGTGGATGGTCTAAGCAAAAGCAACGACTCGCTTTATATAGGGGATACACCTCAAGAATCGAAAAGAGACGTGAGCGAACTTCTTAAGCTCGACACGTTCCAAGGCATGACCGACGCTGAGATTCAGTCGCTAATCGACTATTACGTGAACCTTGCCAAATCCGACGATGAAGCAACGGCGGTGAAGGCGGCGGCGCAGTCCATGGCAGAGACCGCCAACACAGCGGTTGCGAACGCTATGACGGACGCGCAGACTGTTCTCGACACAATCATCAACAGCGCCACGAACTATCAAGGTGTGAAACCAACGTCCGTCGATGGTTTCCTAACGTCTATTTCGGAGGTTTAAACATGGCACATCGCGGCGGTCGCAACAAGAAGCGCAACGGAACCAACCCCTATTGCAAGGGGTTCGGCCTTAACTATTGGGGAACGCAAGATTACAACACGCGGCTTTACAACTACTACCGCAACATAATGTTGCAGATGGTGACGAACAGGTACAAGTGGGTGAACCTCCCCAAGACGTGCAATGAGAGGTTCCTGAACCTCACGCTCGCATTGGAAGGCGTGGCAACAATCGCATTCCCCGAGAAGCTGCGCGGCACCTTCTTCTCGACAAAGGCGGTGCTTGACTCGCAACCTAACGTATACGACGAGTACCCGCGTTGGCGCTCAATCGGCAATAAAGGATGGAATTTCGAGGTAACGCCTAAAAACGGCGTGCTCGTTTTCGACAACACGACGCGATTCCCCATAATGGAGTCCATCGACCTTTACGCGACGGAGCTTGTGCATATCCGTATGACCAAGAACATGAACAGGTTCCACCAACAGATACCGTGGATTCTCACCGGTCCACAGGAAAAGGTCTACGACATGCAGCAAATCGTCAAACAGGTTTCGGGCGGCGAGCTTGCTATCCTCGGAACCGACGCGCTTTCCTCGATGAAGCCGGAAACGCTCTCTACCGGCGTTCCCTACATCGGGGAGCAGCTTGCCGCTGACGAGCAGTCCGTCTGGAACCGCGTCTACACGATGATTGGCATCGAGAACACGCCGTTTAAATCCGAACGACAGACTGAGGACGAGGTACGTGCTCAGAAGTCCCCCGCACAAATCGTGCGCATGGCAACTCTTTCATCGCTGCGCGACGCTTGTGACAGGCTCAACGACCGTTTCGGTGACTACCTGGACGGTGAGATAGGCGTGGTCTGGAACCAAGACAATTTCAGTGAGAACTGGAACCTAATGCACAACGACCTCGCTTTCATCAAGACGATGAACGAGTAAGGAGGGGAAATGGCAGAAGTTTTCAAGCCTGATTGGGATTCCGTGATTGAACCCGAATTCCATGACGTGGCAACGCTCTCGTTGGGCGAGCTTTACAAAGACGGTTGGTTCGACCTGACCGACCCGTCTTGGGATTTCCCCAAGTACAACGATGAGCAGCACGCGCGGCTTTGCCGTAAAATCCTGAACCACTACTATTCGAGGAACATAGGCGTACTTCCGCTCGCTTGCTGGAAACGCGAGTTTCTGCGAACACTCGACGAGATTATGCCTAAATATATCGCGCTCTATGCGAAGCTCGACGAGCGCGGCGGTGACCTCAACTCGACCGACGAGTATTACAAGGGGCGCGTTGTCTCGTCCGACTACCCGCAAACCCAGCTTGCAGGCAACGAGGACTACGCTAGCGCGGGTCAAGACCGACAGTACGAGCGGGTGCACGACGGAACCGTCCTTGACATGAGTGAACGCTTGCGCGGCTATGACGATGTTGATTTGCAGATTATCAACGACCTCGACCCGCTCTTCTCGTGCCTGTTGACCGTGAACATTAACAATTGGTAGGAGTTGATATGCTTGACTTCATCGATGTTTCCAACTGGAAAAGCGACCTCGACCCGGATTCCGTTTTCCCAAGCGTTGATGCTGTGTTCATGAAGGCCACTGGCGGAAACTATTTCGTCGACAAGACTTGCGACCGATTCGTGCAAGCAGCTAAGCGACTAGGCAAGCCATGGGGTTTCTACCACTACGCACACGACGGCACCTCGCGCACGAGCGCGGAGGAGGAAGCAAAGTTCTTTTGCGACAACTGCGAGAACTATTTCGGCGAAGGCATCCCCTGCCTGGATTGGGAGGAAGACACATGCGACGTCGATTGGGTGAACGCTTTCGTGGCGTACGTTCACGACAGATTCGGTATATGGCCCTGGATTTACGCCAACCCCTGGAGGTTCAACCAAGGTGGGGTAAACCAGGATTGCGACCGTTGGCTCGCTAGCTATCCGCAGGTGTCCCATCCGACTTTCGACTTCGCGAAGGGTTATGCGAACAAGCCGGATGCGGACGGCCCTGTTTGCGCCTGGCAGTTCTGTTCAGACGGCATCGTTGCAGGTTATAATGGTATCCTGGATTGCAACCTCTTCTTTGGGGACGTTGCCGCCTGGAAAAGCTACGCGTTGGGGCATCCATACACGGAAAACACCGATGATAGCGGCTCCGGTTCGGTAACCGTACTTGAGGGCGGCGGTTACAAGGTTACCATCGAGAAGGAGAATTAAAAATGGCAATCAATTACATCCCTGTTTTTGCAGCACCTATTACGTTTGACAAAGCTAAGTCTTATAAAGCGCATACCATTGTCATGGATGGTAACTACATCTATGTAAGTAAAAAAGACGTTGCGGCTAACAGCACAATCACCGACACAACGGTCTGGTTCAAAATCGCAGCAAACAATGCGGTGCTTAACACTTTGACCACGACCGCGAACGCTGCGAAGACTGCAGCCGATACCGCTACCACGAACGCGAACGCTGCGAAGACTGCAGCCGATACCGCTACCACGACCGCGAACGCTGCGAAGACTGCAGCCGATACCGCTACCACGAACGCGAACGCTGCGAAGACTGCAGCCGATACCGCTACCACGACCGCGAACGCTGCGAAGACTGCAGCAAGTACCGCTACCACGACCGCGAACGCTGCGAAGACTGCAGCAAGTACCGCTCAAGACGATTGCAACAACATCAAGGTCGCTCTTTTCAGCATCCCCGAATAAAGGAACTTTCGAATGAACCAGAAGATTCTGACAATCGTCGTACCCCTCGTGCTTTGTGCGCTCGACGTGGTGTTCGGGTACGCAAGCGCTATGAAGCGCGGCGAGTTGAACTCAACCGTAATGCGAGACGGTCTTTGGAACAAGCTGGCCGAGGTGTTCGCAATCGTCGCGGGCGAGATGGTGGAGGTGTGCATATCCGTCTACGGCTCCCAGTTCCTCAAGGTCGATTTGGATATGCCGGTTTGCACGGCTGTCTGTGCCTATATCTCGCTTTACGAGCTGACGAGCATCGTCGAAAACATCGGTAAGATGAACAAGACAATAGGTGTGTGGCTCATCGAAAAGTTGGGATTCGAGTCGTACAAGGTGGGTCTGGTGAAGGTGGATGCGGATGATGTGGATTCCCGTAGTAGTGACGATGATTCTTCTCGCGGTAGTCGCGTGGATGCTGGTTAGGGGAGGTGGAGATAGATGATTGACGTTTTCGGTGAGGGCGATTCCGGCGCGGTTGTTCCTGGGATTACCCAGTTCACGCCGACCATCCCTAAGTTTTATTGGGATGTTGATTCCCAGGAGCAGGGGATTAAGCAACTGGCTAAAATCGTCAACAAGTGTGTTGAGTACATCGACGATGTATCTGAGGAGTTCGAACAGAATTCCAAAGACATTAAGGAACTGCAAGAGCTTTTCAAGCAGTTCATGGAAAGCGGTTTCGACAATTACTATGCGAAGCAGATAGAGCAGTGGTTCAAGGACAATGCTTGGAATATCTATAAACTCATAGCGAAACAGGTTTTCTTTGGCTTGACCGACGATGGGTATTTCTGCGCGTATGTGCCTGATTCGTGGGCAGAGGTGACGTTTGACACTGGAGCTGTATACGGCACCGAGCAGTACGGGCGTTTGATTCTACGATACGACGCTGACGGTCACGGTATCATCGATAACACCGATTACGACGGTTCCGTTGTCACGGACATTATCGATTCAAGGTTCAAATCGATTGCAGGTAAGGGACTTGAGTTCAAAGACAACGCGCTCAACGTCAAGGTTGCCGACACTGGCACGTTCGGAGGGGTGAAGCTCAAACACGCGGTCGATAACGATGATTCCGATGAATGGGCCGTAACCTCGGATGGTGTTTACGCATACGCGCCTTCAAAAGCCGAGACCACTGCGCAACCGACAGAAGGTGTGTTTACCGATGTGCTTTCCGGTGTTACGCTCTCTCTCCAAAACACGACGCGCATAGGCGGGTTGGTTGCCTTTGGCTTGAGGGTTCAGACGAACGCGGAGACCACCGTTTCCGCAGCAACCAGGATTGCTAAGGTTCCTTCTTGGATTAAGGGTGTTTCAAGCGCCGTGTGCACAACTGGAGTCAACACGATGCAGGTTGACGCTATCGGCATAAGCTGCGCCAAGAGTATTGAACCCAATTCCGACCTATACTTTTGGTGTGTCTGCAAATACAACGTTTAAATGAAGGGTTTATAAAATGGCTACCACACAGTATATCGGCGCTCGATACGTACCATTGTTCGCCAACCCGATTGAATGGGATAATACGAGGGAATACGAAGCACTGACTATCGTTATCCACGAAGGTAATTCTTTCACGTCAAAGCAGTACGTGCCCAAGGGTGTAGATATTAACAACGAATCTTTCTGGGCTGTTACGGGTAATTACAATGCGCAGGTTGAACAGTATAGAAAAGAAGTAAAGACATTCGACAATAGAATTACTAAGGCGCAGGAAGCAGCTGATAACGCTAACAACAAGTTTCCGGTTGCAACCGATGATATCGCGGCTAACGCCGTCGTTACCGCAAAGGTAGCCGATGCGTCTATCACGAGCGATAAGCTCGCGGCTAACGCCGTCGTTACCGCAAAGGTAGCCGATGCGTCTATCACGAGCGATAAGCTCGCGGATAACGCCGTCGTTACCGCAAAGGTAGCCGATGCGTCTATCACGAGCGATAAGCTCGCGGATAACGCCGTCGTTACCGCAAAGATAGCCGATGCGTCTATCACGAGCGATAAGCTAGCACCATCGATACTTAAAAATATTTCAACGTCTAATAAATATGAAAATTGCAACATGATATATATTGGTGACTCTTGGGGGCAAGGGTTCTATCAAAGCAAGTCACACGTCAATGAGGGTTTAGCCTCTACTATTGCAAAGTACCTAAATATCAAAAATTTAACAAACGTGTCTGTTTGTGGTAGCGGTTGGGTCCAGGGAGGCGATACTAACCGTAACTTTGCTCAGCAGTACGCGACTATTGATACAAATACAAAGAAAAACGCCGATATTATTGTTATCGCAGGAGGTCAAAATGATGCAGCATCCTCCCTTGATGATGTAAAATCTAACTGCAACAGTTTGTTTACTTCTATAAACAAAGAATCACCAAACGCCGATGTGTTTTTGTTGAACATGCCTTTTACGCGGTGGAGAACTTTCGGTGTTAGTAGTGATACAACACCGGCAATAGGCATCCCAAATCTCGCAGATGTATACTTTACTGTTCAAAAAGAGTTTTACAATTTTGCTCAAAGAAACAACAGAGTTTGGTTTTGTTTCCAGTCAGCTAGACGCTGGGGATTTTTCGTAAGCGAAAATCAGACTGACGATGCATGGCATCCTAACGCTGCTGGATATGACACAATCGGTTATGTTGCGGCACAAGCCATTCTAGCAAGAAGCGAACGATGGCCTACCATAAATACTGTAGTTAGTGGGTACACTGGTGTTGGAAACGTCACCCGTGATAGTATTTTTGAAGATAACGGCGTGGTTACACTTGAGCTGGCTATATACGCAAAAGAGGATACCCCAATCGGTACATATTTTTATCTACCAAGCAACTGCATGCGTTGCGGTTCGTATTATTTGTCAGGTGTAACAACAGCTTCATCTAAAATCTTTGTCTCCTTTGATAATGATTTTGAAAACCATCGCGTTAAAGCTACTATTCAAGGCGGCACTTTAACAACCGACGATTGGTTGTTTCTTGCCTTTAGTTGGAATGCTGGATACTAAGTATTAAAATTTAAGTATTAAAATTAAGCGTTCGTTCTCAGCGAGTTGGGTTTCAGAACCCAACTCGCTTTTTCGCGCGTATTGGGAGAACGTTTGTTCTGTTTTTTGGTTGCATTTTCGATAGCTAGATTAGCTATCGTTTTTTTGTATATTGCGTTTAGCTTGATTTTGTGGTATTTGCGCGTGCATGTGTATAGATGTGCATTTCTGTTGCGCGTTGATTTGAGTTAGATTTTTTCAAAAAAGTTGTTGCACGAGAGCGCGAAACGTGTATCATAGTTGTTGTCAAAGATTTTTGGTTAGGGGGAGTTTGGAGGTAACGTTATGTTCTATGCGGAATTCTTCCCTTACGGTGTCGACAACTTAAGCATTGATGATTCGCTTATGGCATTCAAAACAAAAGAAGAACGGGATGAAATGGTACATCGCATCAACATGGCTCACGATTGTTTAAACCCCGTCTGCGTTGAAGTGACCACCCGCGAAATTGCGCATCGTTACGATTTGAGAGATTTTAAAAATGATAAGTCAGATGAGGTTTTAGGCGTACGTACTTGTGCAAACAGACCATTTTTTGAGATTAAGCATCGCCCAAATTACAGGTTTTAATCGTTTTTGGTTCGAATACGATGATATTTTCTTTCCCGACGAGAGAACGACGAGGTGGAGTAATGAACACTAAGTATATTTGCCCGGCGATTGCGTTTAAGAATGAAGACGGTTTTAATATTTATTGCGATGTGCAAACGTTTTTTCTGCACGGTTGTGAGTGCAAGGTGTACATCTACAGCGCAAATGTTAACGGCGCACCTTGCAAGCTGCAATGTGACTTTTGCGTAAAAGACACTTGTATAGCTAGGGTTGTTTTTACACAAGACCCGATAAACCCTCGCACACTTTATATAGGAAAGCATTACAACTATGATTTGAGTTTTTATAAGGCGTTTTGCTGGTTTCTGAGCTGCTTTAATTTAAGCGACTTCGAATATGCGGTTAAGGGTTTTATGCACAATTTTAAAAGCTGCGACACCGTTGGCGTTTATAAGTTGCGTCGCTGTACATCGGCGGCTGATGTGGAAAGCTTTGAGTTCGGTAATTATAAGTGCTTGATTTAGTGGAGGGAGTTTGAAATGAAGTTCAGAGTAGAGGTTACAACCGACATTAAAAATTATGAAACGAAAACTGCTTACTTCAACTCAAGAGCACTTACTTTGAGCGGGATTGTAAGAGCGGCACGTAAAGCACTTGCAGTTGAAAACGATGTACGTGTTACTATTTATAATATTTGGCTTGTGAAAAAATACAATCCAAATATTCGTTTGGACATTGCATACTATCACGGGTTTTACGGTATACATTAGTAAGGGAGTTTTATTTTCATGTTTAATCTTTATTGCGCAAACGGGTCCTTGAACGTTGCTACGGTTGAGATTATAATAATGTTCGTTGTATTTGTTGCAATGACTATTTCGTGCGGATTTGCAGCATGGCAGATTAAGCGAATCAAGCATGAAAGGCATCGTTTGTATGATGCAATTCGCAGATACAACCAGGCTACTGGTGATGATTACGATTATTTCAGAATGTGGTAGATTGTTGATGATT
>ERZ808267.253-NODE-253-length-18954-cov-4.146939_pt1 | contig 18954 bp, 18 predicted proteins | sample MGYA00521241_ERZ808267 | MGnify/ENA primary metagenome ERZ808267 (study PRJEB31516, sample SAMN03275592) | gut metagenome | biome: mammalia-associated habitat; material: feces | host: Papio cynocephalus | place: Kenya | collected 2012-07-19 ... | reverse complement strand
GCAGACAACCATCTCCTGAAGTCCATGCTGAATCAGCAGGGCACCGAGACCAATTGCATGCGAACCACTAGCGCAAGCCCCTGACACAGTAAGGTTAATCCCTTTAAGTCTGAATATGCAGTCAAGATTCATGGTGACTGTAGAGTTCATGGACTGGAAGATTGCACCGGAGCCACACATCCGGGTGTCTTTCTTCTCCCTAATGATGTCAATTGACTCTATCACCGGAAGAGCCGATGAATCATTCCCATAAAGAAGACCGACCTCTTTGGAGTCAAGATATTCCTCATCCACCCCCGCATCACGAAGAGCATCCCTTGTCGCGCAGTAAGCAAACTTTGCCTGCTGAGGCATGAAAACTCTTTGAGAACGGCTCAACTCTTTCTTCAGGTCAGGAATATCCACTTCCCCCGTTAGGACAGACCGGAACCCAATTTCCTTTCTTTCAGGATCATACACAATTCCGGATTTCCCTTCGTAGAGAGAATCGCGGACCTCCTCCAGAGTCTTTCCAAGGCATGACCAGATGCCCATGCCCGTTATCACTACTCTATTCATGGCTCAATTTCAAACAATTGTCAACTGGATTTGAATATATTCCTAAGAATATGTCGGTCAGCACCTCTGGTTCCTCAACATCATATTTCTCAAGTTTATGAAGGTGATGAAGGAAGCGCTCTTTCTGCTCTTCATTGTACTTTTCGCCCTTGAACTCATGCTTCCCGAAACGCATGTCATGCGCGATGAAATTGTTAGGGCACAGACGGTAACCGGCATGAATCCGATGGTCTAGCAGCTTGGCAACTTCCCTGTTATATTCAATTCCCGGAAGCGCATCGTAGGCCAAAAGATCCTTCTCTGTCACCATCGGGCAGAATGTCAAGTGTACGTCACCTTTGAAGGATGTGATGCCGGAAAGTATGCTTGAGAGATCCTCGCCCTGTTTCTTGACATATTTCTCTGACCTTGACTGGTACAACTCAAGGGCTTTCATGTAGTCACATGTCTCCCACTCGTATGAGATAGAAAGAGGAACGATATTCAGTTCTGAAAGCGCCTTGATTTTGTCCTCACGTTTGCTGATGCCGAACATCTTGATGATTCCTTGGTCGGTCGCGTCATTTCCGTCCTTGGTGCGGCCATTCCTCTGGGCAATCCAAACGGACTGTCCTCTGTCCACAATAGTGTGGCGGATGTACTCCGACAAATGAACAGAAGACTTGTAAAAATCCTTCATGTTTCCGCCTCTCTCGACCCGAAACATCTTGTTGGACTTGCCGATGTCAATCACAAGGCTTGAACTCATTAGGTTTGCCCCGAAGGTGATCTCGGAAGTCTGGAATCCATGAACGTGAAGGATGTTCTGGAGCACAGAAGCATCCAGCATGATGTCCCGGTGATTGGACACAAACAGGTAGTGGCTGTCAGGGTCCAAATCCTCGATTCCGGAGACGGTGTAGGAGGACATGCTACGTTTGACGATCTGCTCATTGACAAACCACATGATCTTGGTCTGAAATTCGTCCACTGTGCGGATGCTATCCACAAGCGAGCGGATTTCCTCAACGCTCCTGTCCGGGAACGCGAAAGAAGAAAGCAACGGAAACAAGTCATTGGACGCTATGCGGTGCATCGCAGCAGGGACCTCGTCATCACGGTAAGGTCTTATGTCATCGAAGATGGTTTCGTCAATCATTTCTTATTTCTTAAGTCAATAAATTTCACCGGCTTACGACTTTTTGCCGGAAACAGTATCCTTTGAACTTCTTCCTTAGGGCAGATCTCGACATTAGGTGCAACGCGAAGTCTGGAGCGAAACCGATCCTTCAGATCCTTAACCACATCCACACCCGGGTCATGAGCAAGCCCCACTTTCACTAGCACATCGTCCGTTCCTGCTTCGGAATCCTGTACATAGACAACATAGTTGGCGACATAGTCCACATTGTCAAGCACATCATTTATGGCCGGTGGATAAAGGGTTGTGCCTTTGAGTTTTATCATGTTGTTTTTACGTCCGACAAGTGGTGTGAGACGATAGGAATTCCTGCCGCACTTACACTGCTCAACCCTCTTGGCCGCGATGTCCCCGGTACGGAAGCGCAGAAGTGGCATGCCCTCCACTCCAAGGGTGGTGACAACAATCTCACCTTCCTCCCCGTCCGGCACCGGAAGATTGTCCTCCCCGATGATCTCAACAATGATCAGCTCTGGATGCACATGGCCCCCCATCCCGTACCTGCACTCCGAGAAAGTGGCTCCCATCTCGGTTGATGAATATGTCGCATATAGATCCACGTCCCACTTCTCCTTGATCTTGGAACCGAGGAGATTGAGCGAAAAGTCTTGATTTCTAAGTCCTTCCCCGATTCCAATAATTCTCTTGACGCTTGAATTACGGTAGTCAATTCCGTGATCCTCTGCATACTGTATAAGACGAAGAATGAACGAAGGCACACACATGACCGTGTCCGGCTTGATGCGCTGGATTGTGTCCCATTGAAGTTCGGGAACGCCATTGCCCACTCGGATAATACCAGCGCCCAACTCTCGGATTCCAAGGAAATACGCCAAGCCAGCCATAAAGCGCTTGTCGATGGTAGTCATAAGTTGGACAACGTTCCCTGGATGCACTCCAGCGCACTCAAAAGACTTCCTCTCGTTGTAGGCGAGCCTCTGGAGATCCTTTTCCGTACAGCAGAATGTGACCGGATCACCCAGCGTACCAGAAGTGGTGATGTAGTCAATCACCTTGTCCTTCGGGACGCATAGGAAGTCCTCGTTGTAAAGTTGAAGATCTTTCTTCTCTGTGAACGGAATCTTGACAAGGTCCTCAATATGACGAATGGCGGAGACATCAATCCCGAAACGGGAAAACATCCTTTGGTAATATGGCGAATTGGCCGCCAGATACCCCAAGGCCTCGCGCATTTTCTTCTCCTGAAAGTCTTTGATGACTTCCACTGGCTGGAATTCAATATCCTCTGTCATTTCAATAAGTCGAATATTATGCGAATTTAGGCAAAAACAGCGGTTAATCAAAATCTTATGTCCATTACACTATTATTGCATAGTTAAAGCACTATATTTTCAACATTGACTCAAATTTCTTATTTTTGCTATATGAACCTCGAGACAATCCTCAATCCAAGGTTCGTACAATTTAAGACATTGAAATGAACATCGATGGACTGATAAAGAAGGATTTCGGTGAAAACAGTGCACCTGTTTCTATAGAATTGTTCGACAACGATTCTATATTCAGTGTGTACAAAGATATAGTAGATTTACTGAAGGCCAAACCCGATATTGAGTTAAGCGTTCTGCAGACGCTTAGTTATTGTTTTTACGAGGTTCTCGACAATGTTCTGACACATTCTGAGAAAATCTGTGGGACTGTAATATTAAGATATTTACCTAACGACAACCGTATACAGGTCTTGGTGGCCGATGATGGAATCGGAATACAAAAATCATTGATGAGCAACCCCGCTTACAATGGTATTTCAGAAAAGGACGCCATTCTATCCTGCATCAAAGACAGGGTCACGGATGGCAAAGGAATGGGATTTGGGCTATACTCAACGGCAAGATTGGTAGAGAATGCCGGTGTTGTTCTTGAGATTGTCTCTGGAGGTTCAAAGATGACTTATGACGGGATCAATACGATAGCGGACACATGCGATTATTGGCAAGGAACCATTGTCTATTTTGAGTTGCAGTCCGACAAGGAAATCGTACCTAACAACATTGTGGACAACAGGACCGATTGTGAGGGAGAATTCAATGACATGTTCTTAAACACCGATAACTTGGATAATCTTTGGTAGGAGGATAAAATGATGTTGACAACTACTTTTAAATTCAGAGATTTTGGAGAGAATCTCGGGACCAGAATGCTCGGTGAGAGAGTGCGAGAGCAACTTGTTCCTCTATTGAATGAATATGATAAGGTGACACTGGATTTCGAAGGTGTTGATGTCGTGTCAAACTCCTTTGCGGACGAATGCCTCGCCAAGTTGCTGCTGACGATGTCACTTGACGAGTTGAAACGCAAGACCACCTTCGTTTCGATCAACGATTTCGCCCGGAAAAACATCGCGGTAGCTTTAGCCCGCAGACTAGGTTAGGGGTTCCAAAGCCAAAACATTCTCAGAGTTACTCGCCGCTGCCCGAAGCCGTTAAACTCTCAAACCAGTCTAGGAAAAGGGGAAACCAGTCGGCTTGAGGGGAGGAGGCACCGAAGCCGTGGCCACCGGTGGGGAACTGAATATACTTGTGAGGGATTCCGGATTCTGTCAAGGCGTAGTCCATCACGACGGAGTTGCGGTAGTCAACGGTGGGATCATCTAGACAGTTCACCAGAAAGACAGGTGGCATGTCCGATGGAATGTCCAATTCCATAGAGAGCTTCCGCCTGAGAGAAGTGTCTTTCCTGTGCCTACCCAGCAAGGCTGTACGGGAGCGGTTGTGGACGATTGTCTCATCGGTCATGGTGACTACAGGATAGACGGAGACGATGAACGACGGACGCGAGGATATTCCTTGATCCTCAATCGCTTCCTCGCCGCTGTTCAGGGCGAGATGACCGCCGGCCGAGAAGCCCATCACCCCGACTTTTGAAGGGTCGATTGAATATTCGGAAGCCTTCCGCCGCACTTCCAGCACTGCATTTCTAAGGTCATCCAACGCATCGGGATAATGATTCTGAGGGACCGCCATATTCCCGAAAAGGAAGTATCTCGTGCCAGCATGGCGGTAGTTAAGGACAAACGCAGTGAATCCTGCATCCGCCAGTTTTCTTGCTACGTCAGTTCCTTCAATCTTTTTGGAAAGCCAATAGTAACTACCTCCGGGACAAACTATCACAGCGGCGCCGTTGGCCTTGTCAGGTTCAGGGAAGAACGCTGTCAGTTTGCGCGCATGGGCATGAAGGCCGAACATCAGCACGGTCATCAGTGTCAGAATGGCTCGTCTCATGGCTCCAAGTGGAAATGAATATTATCGGGCAGGCAGGAGCAGTTCGAGGCCAGCAAGACGTTGTCCTCGTCCCTGTCGTAGGCATCCACCTGAATCTCAGGATGCATAAGGGCGAAGATCAAGGCGTACTCCCCTTGCCCGCAGTCATGGATCTCAAAATGACCACCTTGAGGCGTCTCCCGCAAAAACGCGACATCAGCCACACTGGCCAACGCCTTACGGCAGCGGGACTCCACGTCCGCGCCTTTGTAAAGGTACTTGTACCTGACATATTTAGAAAGGTACTCTGGGGTCTCTAGCTCCTTGCAAATCTCAGAGTACTTTGCGACAAACATCTTGTGGCACTCTTTAGTCATCTCACGATAATCCTCACGGCATGGAATCCTCTCACCTACTTCGACTTGCACGGAGCCTTCCCTTAGCATAAAATCCGTCTTCGGAAGAACATCATACGCACCGTGGATGAACACAGGAGTGATGTCCAAACCCAGTTCCGAGGCCACATAAAAAGCCCCTTTGTGGAAACGCCCTACCTTGCCATCCAGAGTCCTCGTCCCTTCTGGGAAAATGACTAATGAATATCCCTGAGCCACCAAAGAACGAATTCTGTCCATGTTCTCCTCTATTCCATCATGAACTGGGAAATAGTCGGCTTTGCGAAGGACATAACCGTAAATCGGATTCTTCCAGACCCAGTCATTAGTAAAGAACACCACTTTAGGAGTCAAGGCCATCAAGCAGATAAGATCAATATGTGACTGATGATTCGCAACGATAACGGATGGCTTATCAAAATCGGTGACTCCGGAAATGCTGACCTTCACTCCTGGAATACGCCTCAACAGAAAACGAGACATCTTCTGAAGGAATCTATGGTACTTCAACTTACTGTCAGAAGAATTGCCATGAATCAAAAAATGGAAAAAAGTGTAAGGGTAGGCGAACAGGAACATCAGCAGCACATAGCCGACAAGGGCGTAGAGCGAATATGCTAACCTCTTCAAAGTAAGAGGTATGTCTCGCTTAACTCCGTGCTTTTCCGTCAGCCATCTGAACATAACTGGAGGCAGGTAGTAGGCCATCACCACAACGATGAACATCCCGATCACCGTCACCTCACCGAGCGAGCGCATCGCTGGATGCTTGGCCAGAACCAGAGCCCCGATGCCGATGAACATTATCACAGCGGAATGAAAGACGCTGTTCTTGTAGGTGGCAAGGCGTTTCTTCCCGTAGGCATATTCATAAACAAGACCTTCGGTTATGAAGATTGTGTAGTCATCGCCTTGGCCGAAAATGAAAGTGGCGAGTATGATGTTGACAATGTTGAACCGGATGTCCAGAAGGCTCATTAGGCCCAGAATCCAGAACCAACTGACAGCCAACGGGAAGAAGGACAGGATGCCTAGCTCCAGACGACGGAAACTCAGACATAGGAAGACAAACACCACCAAGCTGCAAATGAGGCCGATGTAGTCAAAACTTTCAGAAAGGACACTCACTAAACGGTTGCTGACATCCCCGGTGTCGAACACCAATGTTCCATCAGAACGCAGTTCCGACTTTACGGACTCACTCTTTGCTTCATCATCACAGAACACTTGGTTGACAATCAGACATTTGTCAGAATCCTTAATCACATAGAGTCCATCAAAAGAAGCCAAGATAGGTGATCCTGAATCTAGTGATGAGGCCGAATAGTCCTTGTCAAGGATTTCCCCAAAAGGGCTGAAAGCAGAAGGCGAGAAACCTTGACGTTCGCTTTCTTCGGCCAAATCCTTCATAAGCTTGTGCGCACGACCGTTCCCCCAGAATTCATTCCATACTGTAATTCTAGCTGAGCAAGTCTTCTTTGACGGTACGAAAAGCCCTGGCCCTTTGACCATCACAATGTCCTCTTTCAATGAATCCAACCCTGCAAGCAAAACGTCATTACGCTCAAGAGCTTCTTCCAAGTCTTTTCCTTCTGCTATGGCATAGACCTGCCTTAAGCCAGATTGGTCGAGACCTTCTTGAAGTGTACCAAGGTCCCGCTTCTGGCTTTCCGTCATAAAATTGATGTTTCTTATGTCGGAATCGAACTCAGTCTTTCCGCTAAGGAAGTACATCACCACTGTGACAGCCATCACAGCCACGAGTAGCCATCCTCCGGAAGGAGCCCTGTCAGGCAGAAGTTTTCCCAGTTCCAAAGTTCCCCCGGCTTTCTTGCGGGCCTTGGTGAACACTGGAAGGAAAAACAAGACGAAAATAATCGTTCCGGCAAGCATCAGAGAGCCAAACAACCCCAAATCCTGCATAGCCACAGCGTCAAGCCAGACAAGGCAAAGAAAGGCCGCGATTGTGGTAATGTTGCCTATCAGCAAAGGTTCGACCATCTCCTTAAGGTTCTGCCGTGGCGTGACACCGGATTTAAGACCATCCATGAAATGCAGAGGATAATTCACCGCGATGCCAATGATCACGGATGCAACCCCTATGACAATGATGGACATGCTGTCTCGAATCATTGCGATACAACCAAGGGCGAACAGCCATCCGAAAGTGATGGAAACCACTATCCAAAGAATGTCCGAGAGACGTTTGTAGCTAAAGGCCAGCAAAAGCCCGATAAGAAGCAAAGCGATAGAGATGGCCAGGATGCTGTCTTTCTTGATTTGTGCGGCATTAGACACTGCAATCAACGGGGCGCCCACAGCTGACACCGTGACATCGGGATGTTTTGCTTCCAATGCCTTGATGGAGCCCTCAACCAAATCCGCGACTTTGGAATTCATCCCTGACTCACTCGTACCATAAGGAGATGTCAGGAACGCAAGTCCCTTTCCTTCTTTTGTGAATATGCAGTCATCAACAATAGAATAATTCGAGTTGGCAGCAGTGCTTCTAAGACGACCAAGAACAGGGGTGAAAAGATGAAGTGGATCGGTGCGTACATTCGCAACCATGGCATCACCAGTCGGGAAGAGCAAGGACTGACGGTCCGAAGCAAGCTGTTCAAGAATATAGTCCGGAACTTTCAGAAGAGAGTCAATCCGCTGGTAATCAGCATCAGTCATAAATAGCGGATAGCTCGACATGACAGTAGACATAAGCTCAAAAGCCATCTCGCTGTCAACGGTAATCTGTCTTTGAGGAACAAGACCGGTAGAATCCTCAGCATCAAAAACGTCCTGGAAATCGTGAATCGCCTCGGAAATCTCATCCTCACCTACCTCCGAGCCGTCCTTAGCAGAGAAAATCAGGATGACGTTGTTCTTTTTGCCCAATGCGTTATAGGCATCAGAATATTTCGAGCTTTCCTCATCGCCCGGAAGGAATCTGGAAATGTCCTCCTCATAGTGAAGCCTTGAGGCTAGGAGCAGGCACACTGCCGCAAGCATGACCGACAGCAAGGCCGCCAACCATTTTCTTCCGGCAAGGAAGTCATAGATTCTGAGAAAAAAGTCAGTCACTTGATTTAAACTAATTTACGAATATACTCATTTTCCGCGAAGCATGCGAGCCGGACGGCCATAAAGCAGAGCCAAAATGCAAAGTACCGTGTTCAAGACACTGATACGGAAGAAATCCCAAAAAGGTCGGAAGTGTGTGACACGCTCCCCTTCCGGAGGATAATAGACCTTAATCCCGACAGGGCGCATTCGCACCCCTTTCCAGCATTGGAACACAAGCAGTTCCAATTCAGCTTCGTAACGGTAAGTAAGCAGGTGAAGTCCGCCTATGCGGTTCAGTTGATAGAGGCGGAAACCTGACTGGGTGTCAGGAAGATTCACTCCGGTCTGGAGTCTGAACCAGAAATTCGAGAACTTGTTGGCGAAAGTGTTGCCTCCAGGCATATTCTCCATCTGAAGGTTACGGCTGCCCACCAGCATGGCTTCGGGATCTTCCCTGGCCTGAGCCGCGAACACGGGTATGTCCTCCGGGAAATGCTGCCCGTCAGCGTCAATGGTGATGGCACGCTCGAATCCACGAGCCTTAGCCTCCTTAAAGCCAGTCTTCAAAGCGTAGCCCTTACCACGGTTATCTTTATAGCGCACGACCACAGCACCCAATTTCTCTAGACCTTCCGAGGAGCCGTCAGTGCTGCCGTCATCCACGACGATTACGTCTTCGCAGAATCTTAATGTTCTCTGCACCACATCCTTAATTGTCTTGGCATTGTTATAGACTGGGACTATCACGCAGGCCTTTAGATCCGTCAACAGGCCGGGCGCTTCGGCAAGCTCAGCGACCGGCTCTACGGTCACTGAGCCTGTCGAAGTGACTGAGCTTGTGGTTCGGCAAAGCTCACCAACCATCGAAGCGCCAATAGGGCAACCCTCGCAGGCATATTCAAGACTCATCCGCGAGAAGACTATCCCCCCAGAACGGACCGTCAGTTCCACTTTCAGACGGTTTTCCTCTTTCAATAATTTTGTAAATGAATATGCTACCTCAGCCCCTGGGAATAGTGGCTGAATGAATTTTAGGTCTCTGACCCGCTCAAGAGTTATTGCCTTACCAAGATGGTTCTCAAGCAGTTCCGTAGCGACACGGATCTGCACGGCTCCGGGGGTGATCGGATAGTTCGGGAAATGTGCCTTGAAGATCACATTGTCAGGTTCGAGCCTGATGAGTGGTTCGACTGAGCTCACCAACCTTGGTTCAAATCCCCCATCAGTCTCTTTAGCGGAGAGGATAGTGAAGAATGTGCCTAACAGTCTCATTCGGGGATATTCATTTTAGAAAAAGTGTAGCTTCGGTTTGGCCTCCTCATAATGATTTTGGAGCCATCGACGGAAATATATTCATCGGAGACGGATGAGTTGAAGAGTCGTTTGAGGTCTTTGGCAATTGTCTTGCGTATCAGACATTTGTCCAGAGGCTTCATGACGTTCAGCAGCTTGACATGATTTCTGTCTAAACTGGCAGTAAAGTCAAATGCCCTTATCCCAAATTCGTTCACTATGGTGCCGACTATGGTACCCTCCATCTGCTTGACCACGCATATTCCTGAAAAAGAGGAGTTTTTGAAGGTTATGGTCACGGTATAGCGGGTGGGTTCATTGTCGTTAAAAGGGAAAAGATAGTGGGTAGAGACAGTGTCGGTCTGTACTGTCACTTCGACAAGCTCAGTGATCGAGGTATTTCCGGTCGCTGAGCCTGTCGAAGCGACCATGGTTCGGCAAGGCTCACCAACCACACTAACTGGCAGAAGCAGACTAATCAACAACAAAAAGTTTCGCATCGACAGGTTTGTTATATTCAGCGTTCTGGATTGTGATCACCGTCTCACCACTGTTGTCAACCAAAACCACCTCACTGACTTTCAAGTCTTTACCGAAATGCAGGCGAACCGTCTTGAACATCTGCTTTATTTCTTTCCTAAGTGGTTCCAATTCAGCCATGTAACGACCGTCAGAGAGGAACATTCTGACTTTAAAATCCCCTTCTCCAGACAACCCTTGACCAGTGATGCTGTTCATGATGATTCTTGCAATAGACTTGAAAAGGCGATTCGAATTCACATCCATCTTGTTAGTAGTCTGGCTACTCTGCAAAAGAACTTTCTCCTTGTTCAGGATGAAAAGATAGGTGTAAGGAGAGACATATTCCCATCTAAGCATCCCGTCCGCGAAACACATCTTCCCTTTAGAAACCATCTTCTCCTGAAGAATAGCCATTTCCTTGACTTGCTTGAAATCCGCTGAAAGACTCTTGATCCCAGCGCATGAAGCGTCAATTTTTCTGATTGCTTCAGCAGACTGAGCCTCGTCCAATTGCTTAAAATCTGCCCCAAAAGCAGCAGAGACAGCAAATAGCATAATCAGAATCAATGCTTTAAACTTTTTAATCATCACTACTTTGCTATAAACACACAGCCTGTTATTATCAAAAATACTCCTATCCACCTAGTAGCTGGAATGTTTTCATGAAAAATGAATATGGCAGCAAGCATGCCAAAGACATAACTCAAACTAATCATCGGATAAGCCATACTGAAAGGGAATCTTTTCAGTATGTACATCCATAGGACTGTCCCTCCGGCATAGCAGAGTCCGCATGAAAGAAACCACCAATTGACCAGCAAGCGACCAAAGAAAGCCCAAGTCCACTCAAAATCGCCCATTTTCGCAAGAGCAAATTTGAGAAACACTTGGCCTCCGGAAAGCATCAGGCTTTGGGCAACAGAAAGGGTCAGCAGTCTCCACATACGCTTTTAAGATAGACAATTCCGACATCTTCACCAGCATCATTCACGACAAGGATGTCCTTGTTAAGGCCTTTTGAGATTCTTGTGGCGGCTTCGTAGGTTCCTAATCCGGAAGTCGAGAAGCATTTGCCAAACAGCCTGAAATAGTCGGAACTTCGGATGACATGCGAGGCATGATATTCATTGACAATGGCTTCCAGATTCTTCGGAGAGTGGAGGATCTGGACGTTGGACAGTTCGCAGAGAGGTCCCTTCGACAAGCTCAGGGACCCAGAGGATGATGCCTCAGGTCCGGTCCCTGAGCCTGCCGAAGGGACTGGGGATGTCAAAGAGCCAGAGGACGCTGACAACACGAATGCTGAAGACGCCTCGGCGGCGGTGACGCCATCACCGAAGTACCCGGCACCTTTCAGAAGATTGTAGGTGGCCGGTGTCGTCTCATCATGCGCCCCGACAAGGGCATTGGAGATTCTTCCAGACTGAAGCTGGATGAAAGCGTCCAGCAATGCGCTCTCGAAGGAGATGTCCTTGTGGGAATAGGTGCAGTTGCGACCGTGGCAATGAAGCATAATGGCCACAGCGGAACTAATTGTGTTGTGCGTGGACATCATGAAATATGTCGGTGGAAGCATTTCTTCCCCATCTGAGCGCATTGCGGAAAGGAAATTCTCCGTGTTCTCCATGCAACCCAGTCCTGTGCCAGTAAAGATGGCCTCAGGGTTCTCCAAACCGGCAGTCCTCAAAGCTGTTAAGGAGACAGCAGCCGCTCGCTTGAGAATCAGACTCATGCGACGTGATTGCATAGGACTCATAAACAGCTTGAAATCAGGATCTAGACTTCGCATGTATGATTCACTGCAAACTATAGGCTCTGTCATCCACTCCTCACAGAGGGGCTTCTGAACAGAAATCTGAGCTGCTGAATGTATGGAAATCCTATTGCTTGACATATCTTGAAATCAACAGTGAGGAATCGTTGCCACCAAAACCGAATGAGTTGCAAAGAACATGGTTGAGCGTTACCCCTTCACGACCTTCTGCCTCTGGAATCACACCTCCATCGAAAGGTTTTTTCCAGTTAAGGTTAGCAGGGATAAATCCGTGCTGAACAGCAAGAATGCTGATCACAGCCTCAATGCCTCCGGCAGCGCTGGTAGTGTGGCCCGTGAATGATTTCGTGGATGAAACCGGAGGAACGTCCGGGCCGAACACACGGAACATGGCTTGGCTCTCGCTTGCATCATTGTTCTGAGTAGCTGTGCCATGAGCATTGACGTAATCAATGTCATCTGGATTCAATCCACTCATTTTCAACGCCTCGGACATCGCCAAAAATGCGCCTTCACCATCTTCGGACGAGGCTGTCTGGTGGAAAGCATCGCACGCATTGCCGTAACCATCCAGCAAGGCTATCGGAGCTGCACCTCTAGCCAGCGCATGTTCTTCACTTTCCAAGACCACAAACCCAGCACCTTCACCAAGATTCAAGCCTTTCCTCGTGGCGTCAAACGGGCGGCAAGGCTCGCTATCCAAAATTTTCAGAGAGTTAAAACCATTGAGATGGTACTTCGTAAGACATTCAGAGCCTCCAGCAACAGCAATGTCACATCTTCCAGCACGAATCAAGTCTGCACCCAACATGATGGAATTTGCAGCTGAGGAGCAAGCAGTAGATACCGTGGTGACAAGATGGAACGTTCCGAAATACTCCGCAATCTCATCCGTACTATTACCGCAATCATGAAGACCATCCAAAATTCCCTGTGACGAAGGATTAAGAAAATGACGTTCAGTCACATCCATACCTCCGACAGTCGTCCCGGAAATCAAAGCAACTTGTTCCCCTCCCTTCACGGCTGCCTGACTCATTGCTTCTTTGACCGCGATGATTCCCAACAAGGAGGTACGAGGTACAGTTCGGTCGGCAGAAATTCCAAGAAAACTCTTCAATTCATCATCCGACAAATCAACCTCACCACAAGGCAAATCTGAATGGACGGTCGCGAGATGTCTCAATTTCCCTATCCCACTCTTTTTCAAGAGCAAGGAACGGTACGTCTCCTCCTTCCCCACCCCTATTGCAGAGATGATTCCGGCTCCTGTTATGACGATTCTCCCAGACACTTACTTCGACTGGTTAGCCTTGACGTATTCGGCCATCGTTCTTACTGACTTGAAGACTTCCTTACCCTCGGCAGGATTCTTGAGTTTGATGCCATAACTCTTCTCAAGAAGTAGCATCAGTTCCAATGCATCAATAGAATCAAGGCCTAGGCCTTCACGGAAGAGAGGTGCATCAGCGTCAATGTCTTCCGGTTTGAGATCATCGAGTTTAAGAGCCTCTATAATCTTCGTTTTCAATTCGTTGATAAGTGCGTCCATATTAATGATTATTTTTCGATTAAATACAATTCTGCCTCATAATGTTCTGAATCAGAGCATTCCAACCATCCTGCGATGACAGACTCTGTCACCGGATCCTGAAATGCCTGCTCCACTATTTCTTTCATCACTTCTTCATCCCTCCGCTCAAGCACATAAAAAGAAGTCTCCCCATAGTACTTGTTACGTATTGCGATCTCCCCTGTCACAATGTTCGGTAAAGTATAGACGAACACAGCTGGACTCGGAAAGAAACCATCCTTACCGATAGTTCTCTGATACTCAACGTCATCAGCCAACGAAGCACTCCGATTGAACAGGATCACTGCCCTGTCCTCGCAATCTGTTTTACGTGGTGTTTCACCTTCCAGCAGCAGCTCTACCGCCACAAAGCCAAGACGCGACAACGCGTCCATTTTGAAGAATTTAGGATAATTCCCCACTTTCTTACGATAGATTTCCACCAAAAGTTCTGGTCCAACAGAGTCAAAGATAAGCATTTTTTCTCCAACAACCACCTTATTAGGGGTGATAGAGACACGAGCCCTGACTGTCATCTTACACCTCCTTTCAAAACCTCATCCCCTTTCACAAACATAGCGGCAGCATTGCAGCCACCAAATCCGGAAAGCAATTTAATGAACGATTTCTTGCTCGTTGGCCTCACGTCAGAGGAAATGTCCAACGGACAAGAGACTCCGCATTTTGAATATCCACGTGTACCGAGGACGATTCCTCCATCTATCGAAGCCATGGATAGAATCGTCTCAAGAATCCCGGCAGCGCCCATAGTGTGTCCGAAATAGCCTTTGAGACTGTTCACAGGCACATTTTGAAGCCCGGCACGAGTCAATGCCATTGATTCCATCTCATCATTGTAAGCGGTAGAAGTGCCATGAACCGAAACAAGAGCCAACTCCTCTGGCCTAACATCTCCAAGGATTGTCTTTATCGCCCGAAAACTCCCCTCCCCTGTTCTGGACGGGCCGGAAATGTGGTTGGCATCGTTACGAATAGCCCCTCGAAGCAACACCCAATCCTCCGGAGACGGTGTCTTGTACTTGAATATTATCGTGGCAGCAGCCTCACCGAGATTAAGCCCTTTGCGATCGGCATCAAATGGTTTGCAAGCCTCCTGCGATAAAGCTTTGAATGACTGGAAACCAGAAATGATGAATCTGGACTGGACATCCGATCCCGTCACGATGACTGTACCGAATTTGCTAGCCCTCAGTTGTCTCATAGCTGCAATCTGAGCGCAAAGTCCTGAAATGCACGCATTTGAGACGACAATCGGGGTGTTCTTGTTCTTGAAGAAAGCGGCAATCTTTTCCGCTGAAACACCCAACCTTTCTCTTTGGGCCCGTTCTCCATCGCAGAAGCTCACGTCTTCATCCAATAGTTCAACGTTTCCTTTCGTGGAAGAGATGACGAACAGCACGTCTGCAGAAGCCGGATCTATTCCCGTTCCCTTCAAAGCCTTCGAGACGGAAAGAATGATGCGTTTTTCAAAACGGGTGAATCTAGACAGGTCTCCTAGTTCGGAATATTCTTCTGCCAAAGAATACTCATCTATCAAAGATGCAAAGAATGGTTCTGGGAGCATAGTGGAAGATTCATATAGCCGCAAAGCAGAATCACCATTTTTCACCCTCTCCAAGTTATCTTTGGTGGTCGTGCCTAAAGGAGAAATGATGTTGTCCGAAACTTTGACTACAGCTTTCAGGGTGTCATTATTGTTGACTGGACGGCTCTCGTCCAAAGCAATCACAATTGAACCTTCAGCCAAAGTTTCCTCCTCATCTCTGACTACAGCGTTGACAATAAGCATATTCCCAAATTCTCCCTTTAAGACAACCTCCGTCTCAAGCGTTTCACCAATTTGTGGTGATCGCGTGACATTGAAGTCTTTGACCGAACAGACATAGCCAACGCTTACGGGCTTGTTCAGAATGTACTTGTTGATGAATCCGATTCTGGCAGCGCAAGTCTGCGCCACATTTTCCACCAAGCCTTCGGGCACAAGGCTATCTCCTTCGATGAAGACATTATCATCTTGAACATGGAAACGAGTAACTGTCCTCTCGTAAGAGAAGGACAACAACTCGGAGATCATTACGAAAGGCTTCCGCTGGGGTAGAAGTTCCGCGATGTTCACCGAGGAGAAGTCAAAGTATTTGAGTTGCTCATCAGTCATTCCAAAATTCGTAATAGTTAAACCATTGGTCAGGATACCTGCGAAGGATGTAGGTGATGTTTTCAGCATAGGCCTTAGCCAAAGCTTCCGCTTTCTCTCTGACGCCCAATCCTTCAAGTCCCTCATCGGGACGGAAAAGATGCACCCTGTACTTTCTAAGACCAATTTTCATCACAAAGACCGACATGACAGGAACATCCCTCATTGCAGCCATAAGGAAAGGCCCCATAGGAAGTTCCGCCTTCCCGCCAAGGATGTTGCAGCTGACTGTCCTGTTTGATCCGAACACCCTGTCACCATGAATATTCACTATCTCGCCATCGGCCAAGGCATTGTTCAGTATCACGAGATGCGACATGTCCTCAGAAATACTCACTAGGCGGATGTTGTTCTCCCCCAAGACTCTGGACCTATTCTCCATCAAGGTTTTGCCTTCCTCTCCAAAGACAAGAGCATTGATTCTCTTTGTGGCCTTAAGTTCATAGCCTGCCAATTCATCATTGCCTATGTGAGAACTAATCTGGACAAAGCCTTTTGGCGAAGCACATAACTCTTTGTACATTGCAGCCTGTGATGTCTCCACACGGAAACGCTTCCCGGCATAGGAAGCGAAGCGGTCCATTATTACCGCTCCGAACATGAAGTGGTCAGCACAGGTGTGAAGAAATGCCTTCAATGGACCGAAGCCTTGACGTCCACGAAAATAGTGATAAATTGACAGGTAGCCTTTATGATTGAATATCATGTAGAAAGGCACCGCAAGACCCATCAGCAAGTAAAAGAACCAAAGCGGAATAACTTTCATCATCCCAATCAAGGAATGATGCATCCACGAGGTCCCATCAGTCGTTCCCTGCCACTGCCTCACATCGCCTTCCGACATATTCCTAAGAGAGCTTCTCTTCAATGAAATTGTAAAGACTACCCAAAGTCGTAAGACGGCCAAGTTCTTCCGACTTCACTTTTATTCCGAACTCCTTGTCAATCAAAACAATAATGTCCACAATGTCGAGGCTGTCAATGCCTAAATCTTTTTTAAGAGCAGCATCCTCTTTAAGGAGATTCGAATCAATCTCGAACTCGTCAACAAGAAAACCGTTGACTTTGGTGATTATTTCTTCTTTCTTCATTATGAAATTCATTTATTTTTTAACACAAACTAAGATGTTATGTCCCTGTCCAATGCCATCGATGATAGTCTCAACCTTCATTCCGGCCTCTTCAATAAGACTTATTAGGTCCTCTGAATAGTACATTTTGCTATTACCGTTAGCCATGGCGGTAAAGTACAGGCTAGTCATAGTCAAACAAAATGCAGCTGGTTCAAAACGTTGCCTGTTCCACAAAAGCTCCATGATGCAGAGCCTTGCCCCCGGATGAAGGACCTCTGCGGCTCTTTTTAGGATGCTCAAGATTTCCTCCTTAGAAAAGCAATCAAGGAATTGGCTCATCCAGATGACGTCATATTCCTTATCATTCGGAAATTTAGTCGCAGGATCCAGAAGGTTGCCGCCACATCCGTGAATCCTTTCAGCCCCTTTTTTACCGGCAGTTTCCTTCTTCATCATCTCGATCTGTTGAGGAAGATCAAGGATTGTCACCTCAACTTTAGGATCGTAACCAACGCATTGAAGAGCCCATTTGCCAGTGTTCCCTCCGACATCAAGCAGATTCTTCACAGGACGGTCGAAGATGATCTTCAGTGCCTCCTCGAAAGAATTGTTTGAATAGAAATGATCGAACCCGAACCAACTTTTCTGGGCTTGCTCCGGAAGAGATGAGAGTCCTTCGTAGATAGTCGGCCACTGTCCGAAATGCTTCAAACCGACTGGGCGCCCTTCCTTGAAAGAACAATCTAGGTCAAACATGCCTTCATAGTTGACATCGTTATTAAAGTCCATGTTGACCTTAGCCGCCTCGTCCGTAAGCAGGAACCAGCCAATCTTTGAGATGGTGTAACGATCCGTGTCCACATTGACAAGCACAGTACCAATGCAAAGGCCAGCTTCTAGCAGGCATTTAACTGTGTATTCCTTAAGTCCAGTAGCTTTGATAACTTCCTCTTCTGTAAGGCCTTCTCGATGCTCGCGCAAAAGTTCAAGGATTCCATACTTCACCAAAAGACGTGATGCTTGGAAAACCATCGGACCAAAGGCAATGAACTCAGCCATTCGTTGAGCCTCACGGGCAGTATAAGGATCCTTTGTGTATCTTTTTTCAAGTTCTGGGAACAGTTTCATCTATTTTAGATTTAATGGGTTGTTTCTAAGATAATCCTCAACGCTCGCAATCTGCTCGTAGAATGGATTGTCTTCCACAAACTTAGGGATGATTGCGCGAACATCATCGTAAACTTTTCTAGAAGTCGGAGCTAGTTTGTCAGCTATACCGAGACAATCTACGGCCTGTGCAAGTGCAATGAAATGGATAGCGAAGACCTGATAGGTGTTGTCAATGACTCTTTTTGTCAACAAAGCCGTGTTGGTTCCCATGCTGACAATGTCCTGATTGTCATTATTGTTCGGGATGCTATGGACATAGTTAGGCATGGCAAGTGTCTGGCACTCAGCCGTAGTTGACGTGGCTGTAAACTGGCAGGCCTGCATTCCATAGTTCAGGCCAAGCGTTCCCATATTCAAGAATGGTGGCAAAATGCCATTAATTCGATCGTGGAACAGATAGTTGAGTTGGCGTTCCGCTGTCATGGCCATTCTTACGGTTGCAATTTTGACCTTGTCCTCCTCCAAAGAAATGTAATCCCCATGGAAATTTCCTCCATGGAAAACATTCCGCGCCACATGATCAACAATAGGGTTGTCACAAGCTGAATTTAATTCTTCCTCCAGAACCTTGCGAGCATTTGCAAACGTCTCATACACAGGTCCCAAAATCTGAGGAGTGCACCTCAACGAGTAATATGCCTGAACCTTATGGTCGAAAGTGTGGTCGGAAGCGTGACCATTGTCATAGAGATCATGCTCACGTTTATGCAAACAACCACTACCATCGGATAGTGACCTCATCCTTGAAGCGATTACCTGCTGCCCCTCGTGGCGACGGACCTCATTAAGTTCCTCAGACATTAGGTCATCGAAAGATGAGGCAATTTCGTTCATCATCACTGAAGCAAGAGTAGCCCAATCAAGGAGTCTGTCAGCAAAGATTTGGTTCACTATGCCAATTCCTGTCATGAAAGATGTCC
>ERZ808267.252-NODE-252-length-19113-cov-4.275422_pt1 | contig 19113 bp, 15 predicted proteins | sample MGYA00521241_ERZ808267 | MGnify/ENA primary metagenome ERZ808267 (study PRJEB31516, sample SAMN03275592) | gut metagenome | biome: mammalia-associated habitat; material: feces | host: Papio cynocephalus | place: Kenya | collected 2012-07-19 ... | reverse complement strand
AGGAAAGAAAAAAGTCATAATTTCAACAAATATTGCGGAAACTTCTGTAACAATCTCTGATATAACTTATGTCATTGACTCAGGACTTGCAAAGCTGAATTTCTACAATCCGCACACATTTACTTCCAGCCTTGTGGAAACGCAGGTCAGCAAGGCAAGTTGTAACCAGAGACGCGGCCGCGCAGGACGAACTCAACCTGGAACTTGCTACCGGCTTTATCCAAAAAAAGATTTCGAAACCCGGCCAATGTACACAACCGAGGAAATTTACCGAACAGATTTAAGGGAAGTAATTCTTCAGATGGCGGATTTGGGAATAACGGATTTTACAGGATTTGATTTTATTTCACCACCAGGTACAGAAAATATCCGTGGCGCGGTTGAAACTTTAAATATGCTTGGAGCATTGGATGCAGACAACTCGCTTTCCTCAATTGGAAAACTTATGGTCGCATTCCCGCTTGAGCCAAGAATCAGCCGCATTATCGTTGAATCTATCATGCATTATCCGAATGTGCTTGAAGAAATTCTTGTTGCGGCTTCTTTTCTTAGCACAAACAGCCCGTTCATGCTTCCACCAGGGGAAGAAATGGAAGCCAGACGCGCGCATCACGCATTCCGCGATATGCAAGGAGATTTTGTAAGTTATCTGAATCTTTTCAATGCATGGCTAAAATGCGATGACAACGCAAAAAAGGAAAAATTCTGCAAAAAAAATTATCTTGATGAGCGGATTATGCGTGAAATTGAGAATATTGATGTCCAGCTGAAGGATATAATCTTTCATCTTAACATTCCGGTTCTTGGCGGAGGAAGCAAATCTGATTATCTCGCCTGCATTGGCTGCGGAATGATTCAGTTTGTCTGCATCAGAAAAAAGCGCGAATGTTACCAATCCCTTACTGCGGACAATATTTTTATTCATCCGGGTTCGGTTATGTTCAAGCAGGATCCGCTTTACATTGTTGCCGGCGAAATTGTAAGAACCAGCAGAATGTATGCTATGAGCGTTTCGCCGCTTACAAAATCAATTTTGGCACAAATTTCCCCAGACCTTTTAAAGCAACTCGAAAATATCCGTACAAAGAAAACTCTAGAAAATCAGGCTGACGAATATGAGCAGCATATCTCAAAAAAACAGCGGGAACGGGAAAACAAAAATACTGATGAAAAAAATGAAAACACAGTCAGCTTTGGCGGCGAAATTTTTACCGTAAAAATCAAGAAAGGTAAAAAACAGGCTGAACTTCCGTTCGATAATTTTGTGCGTGCTGCAAAAAATGAAGAAAATTCTGAAAAAATAAAATCTTTCGGTCCGCTTCTGTGCAAAATCATATTTCCAAATGGATTTACACTTCTTGAAAATGAAAAACTTACGACGGCAATAAAACTCGCAAAAAAAATCAGTCTTGAGCCACTTTCTGAAAAAGAATGGAACCGCAAGCTGAACGTGAATATTTCTGAAGAAAATGCGGCAGAAAAAATAACTGAGGCCTGCAAGAAAATACTGAATGTTGCAGTAGCAAAACAGAAAAGCAAAGAGCTCGGATTTATCTGTCTTTTTACAGATGGAAAAGGAACATTCTGGAATAAAGTTTCACGTGGGCTTCCAACAGCAATAAATGAAAGCCTTGCATCGCTGGAAACGCTTGCCGATGCTGAAAATATTTTTTCAGAGGAACAAAAACAGATTATCAACAAGGTTTATGGAACGTTGAACGAACTTTCAAAATAAAAACAAAATGTAAATTATTTTGCGTCTGCCTCTTTTTGCTCAAAATCCTCATCGTCAAGTCCAAGTAGTTTTCTGGCTCTTGTTCGGTTTGAGGAATTTTTCTTGTCCTCGGCAAGTGTTTTTACCGCAGATTTTACAGTCTCATAGCGCCCCGTCTTGTACATATCAAGCCCCAGAGCAGCAAGCTGTGCATCTTTTGACTGGACATAAAGAACCGCAACATCTGCAAACGCCGGTTTCATATATTTTGCAAGAATTTTTCCAAGCGCAAATTTCAATGAATTTCTCGCAGGATCATCCACAATTTCCTTCGCAAGTTCAGCAATTTCGTTTGTGCCGGCATTATTTCCGCATTTCAATAGAGCCTCTGCCGCCATCAGTTTTGCAGAATCTGGAACTTTTTTATCTGTAATCTGTTTTACAAGAAAATCGTTTCCTTTCTGCGTGTCAAATTCCGCAATCGCAGGATAGCATTCTTTTTTCACAGAACGTTCAGAATCATTTTTTGCGCGGTAAATAAGAAAATCCATCGCATCTTTCATCTGCATTTCTTTTACAGCTTTTACAGCCTGAACACGGACTTTTACATGGTCATCACGGATTGCCTGGATAATCGTTGTCTTTGCTTTTTTTGAATTTGGAAAATTCTGAAGCCCTTTTATGCAATATTCACGCATATTCGGATCGTCACTTTCAAAAAGTTTTACCAGAACTGGAATCGCCTCGTCTTTTTTCATATTTCCAAGAGCTTCCGCGGCATACATACGCACAAAACTGTTTTCATCCTCGTCTTGCGCAATTTTTATGATTGAATCAAAACTCTCAACCGCATTCATTTGCCCCAAAGTCCGCATAAGAGCCTGACGCTGGGCAGTTTCAAGGTCATCGCGCTCAAGAAATTTTGCAAGATACAAAGATTCTTTCGGCCCGCCGGTTTTTCCAAGAGCCGAAAGTGCTGATGTAAAATATTTTTCATCATCCGCATCAATAAGCTTTATAAGTGCCGGAGCCGCTGCCTTGCAATTCACCTCGGAAACATAACTCATGCATTCCTGAACAAGCTCAAGCGGAACATCATAAGGATCATCAATAATCTCAACAGCATACGATGAAAGACAGGGATCTTTTTGACGCGCAAAATATCCAAGAATTTTTCCGCGGACATCATTACTTGCTGTCGACTGAAATAAATCATACAAAGCATCGCTGTAACGCGGATCATCCTCCTCAACAATTTTATCAACGACAGAATTGATTTCTGAAGGAGTTCCAAATGAAAGTGTCATAGAATTAGAGTCGAATTCTGAGCCGTCATCATCTTTTTGCTGGGCTTCCTTTAATTTTTCCGGGTCAGGCTGTTTCGGGCGCATTTCGGCAGGAATCTCAACCTGAATTGAAGCAATATCATCGCCGTATTCGTCTGTTTCTGTTGAATTTTCAGCGTTTTCAGAAACTGAAGAATCTTCTGTAGAACCTGAAGAAACGGATTTGTCAGCTGAAGAAAATGCGCTGTTTTCATTGATTTCAGATTTTTCAGGTGAATCAGCAAAATTTCCAGAAGTCACAGAAGATTTCTGTTCGGTCAGCTCTTCCACAGCAGAACTTTCATCTGAGTTAGAAACTTCCGGCTCGTCTGAAATTTCCACATTTTGCGCAGAAACAAAAATTCCGCCTGCAACGAACAAAAAAATCAACGCGAAAAAAATATTTTTCTTTGAAAAAAAACCAAATTTTTTCACTGTATTTCTCCCCGCTCATAACGCGCCAGAAAATTCTTTTTATATTCCTCAAAACGGTCATTGTCAATCGCAACATGGATTTCTTCCATCATATTGTGCAGAAAATAAAGATTATGGTAACTTGCCAAAATTGAACTTAAAATTTCCTGCTCCTTGAAAAGATGCCTAAGATAAGCACGGCTGTAAGTACGGCAAACCTTGCAGTTGCATTCTGAATCAATCGGCTTAAAATCATGCTTGTATCGTTCCTGTTTTATTGAAAGCTGACCATCATGCGTAAAATAGGCGCCGTTTCTGGCATTTCTTGTGGGCAAAACGCAGTCAAACATATCAACTCCATCAGAAACTGCCTCAAGAATATATTCCGGTGTGCCAATTCCCATTACATACACAGGCTTTTCTTCCGGCAAAAACTGCATTGTATGTTTCAGGAAATCCGCAAAAACTTCAGAAGGTTCACCAACGCTAAGCCCACCGATTGCAATTCCCGGTAAATCTAGGCTTGAGACAAATTCTGCGCTTTTTTTGCGTAAATCCTCAAAGAAATTTCCCTGAACGATTGGAAAAAGCACACCTTTATATCCGCGTTCTTGCGCCAAAAGCCACTGCTTTTTTGCCCGTTCCGCCCATGCGCTTGTAACCTGCAAAGCATGTTCAGCTTCCTTTCGTTCTACACCGTACCCGGAACAAACATCAAGTTGCATCTGAATGTCCGAATTGAATTTTACCTGAGTTTCAACAACATTTTCCGGCGTAAAAAGATGATAACTTCCATCCAGATGGCTTTGAAATTTCACGCCTTCAGGATTAATTTTCCGCAAAGAAGAAAGACTGAAAACCTGAAAACCGCCTGAATCCGTAAGAAAATTCCTTTCAAATTTTGAAAAACCGTGCAGACCGCCAGCTTCCTGAATCAAATCCGCACCTGGACGCAAAAAAAGATGATATGTGTTCGCAAGAATTATTTCAAAGCCGATTTCTTCAAGGTCATCCTTTGTAATTGCTTTTACCGTTGCGCTAGTTCCAACCGGCATAAAAACAGGAGTCCTGACAGTTCCGTGCGGAAGCTCAAGCAATCCGTTTCTTGCATGACCGTCCTTGCTTTTGTGCAAAACATTAAAAATCTTCATAAAAACCTCAAAAAAATATCATTTATTAAAATATAAAAATCAGTCCGAAATTTATGTGCGTGCGTAATAAAGCAAAACAATGCTTATCACTATAAAAAGAAAAACAGGAAACCACGCACCCATCAGCGGAGAAATATATCCGCCGGCAGCAAGAATCATTGTGATCATCTGCGTTACATAAAATAAAACAGCGGCAGCAACAGAAAGTGACAAACTTATCAAAAGAACATTTTTACGCGATTTTCCAGAAATTCCAATTGAAAGAAAAACGACAATAAAAACAACTGAAGGAAATGCGAATTTCTTGTAATATTCAGAAAGTTCCTCCTGATAAGGCAAACCTGCCCTTTTCAAATGCTCAATATAATTTTTCGCCTGCTTTACATCAACATCCTGGATATTTTTTACATTGCTCTGAAAAACCTCATAACCTTCAGAAAGACGCTCCTTGTATTCATCCTTGACAGAATGCGAAACAGTCATGATTCCATCCTCATAATCGTATTCAAGGCTGTTTCCAAGCCGCCACAACGAGGATTCTTCATTCCACAGCGCATAATCTGAATAAATAATCGCCTCAAGATTTTTTTCTTCATCCCTGAAAATAATGTACAGATTTGAAAGCCTTTTTGAGGAACTTTCGTAATGCCGCGCCTTGTAGACAATCAGTCCACCGTCAGAAATTACAACAATATTTGATTTGTTCAGGGATTTTTCTTTGTGAAGAAGAGAATTCTGAAGCTCATTTTTTTCCGCAAGAGTTGGAACAACCACAAAATTTTCAAAAAGAAACAGAACAACGCTCATTATAATAGAAAAAATCAGCAGAGGATAAACAAAATGAATCAACGAGACGCCCGAAGAAAAAATCGCGGTAAGTTCATTGTTCGCGTAAAGGTCGCTCAAAGTATATGCGACTGCAAATAGAATTCCAAGCGGCATTGCGTACCAGATTGTTTTTGGTAGATACAAAAGAATCACACGGGCAACATCAATTGCCGCGGCGTTATTTTGAATATAGCTCGTAAGATTCATAAGAAGATCCACAAGAATCAAAACCGGCGAAAAAAAACCAAGAGAACCTAAAAAAACAGGAATAAACCGCTGAAACAAATACCGATGTAATTTCATTTTCGTTTTAAGACAAAATAAAGAGTAAGTCCAACTGCCCCAATCAGAACATCTGGAAACCACATTGCAACAACCGCATTTATTCCGATTCTAAGCGAAAACATCTGCCCCAAAATCGTCATTGCCCAATAAAGAACGCTTATAACAAGCCCAAAAATCAGACAGATAGTCTGGCCGTTGTGCTTTCCAAAAATAAAAGCCAGAGGAAGCGCAAGAATCGCAAAAAAGATTGAACAAAACGGATTTGAAAATTTCTTGTGGAATTCCATTTTGTAAGTATTAAGCCGATATTTGCTTGTGTTCGGATTAGCTTTCATCATCCGGATTTGCCGCCCTAAATCGTAAGAAGTCATTTCGCGTGGTCTGACCTGAAGATTTGTGTCGAGAACCTGTGAATCCAGAATATTCAAAGTGGCCTTTGAAGAGCCAAGAATATCAAAATCTTCTCGGTTGCTTTTTTTTAGTGAAGTGACAACGGAATCATTCATGTTAAGCTGCAGAAGGACACCATCCTGTTTTGAAGAAATCATTTCCGTATCACGCGCGGAAATAATAGTCTGCGTGTCAGATGAACGTTCGTCAAAAAACACAAGATCTGAAATCTTTGAATCTTTTACGTTGCCGATTACGATTGTAAAATCATCAAAAGATTTTATTGAATTCGGCTCAATTATTACGCCCGGATTTGAATTTGTGATCTCATGCTTAAGCCTGTTGAATTTTATAGTTCCAATCGGCAAAAGATAATCGTTCACAAAGAACGAAGCAAGAGAAATGACAATTCCAAGAATTATAACCGGAACCGCAATAAAAGAATATCCTAGCCCGGAAGCCCTGAAAATCAGAACCTCGTTGTCGCTCATAAGACGACCAAGACACATCAAAAAACCGACTAAAGTCGCGTCCGGCGCAGACTGGGCAATAACCGTCGGCAACGAATAAACCATAAGACGCATTGTGTCACCGAGAGGAACATGTTTCTTTAAAATATCCGCAATAAGCAGAAGAATCTGGTTCACAAAAAAGACCAGAAAGAAAAAAAGAAATGCAACTGTAAAATACAGCAAAAGTTCCTTTATCAAATAGCGGACCAAAACATGATTTTTAAGTTCGCCTTTATGAAAAAACTTTACCTGAACAAAATCGATTTTTTCCTTTATAAAATCAAATTTTTCTTTCAGATGATTTCTATAAAATCTGTGAAAAAGAGTTCTTGAGGCGCGAAAAAAATAATTCAGTTTGGAATTCAAACTTTTCAAAAAAACAGAAAATGATTTTTTTAAAAGTTCAATGCCCGATTTTAAATTCAACCTTTTACTCCAGTAGAACCGAATCCGTTTGCACCACGTTCAGTTTCACCAAGCGAGTCCGCTTTCACAAAAATTCCCTGCGTAACAGGAGCCACAATAAGCTGCGCGATTCTGTCCCCATTGTTCACCACAAAATCTGAATCACCAAAATTCGCAAGAATAACCATGAGTTCTCCACGGTAGTCGCTGTCAATTGTTCCAGGAGTATTCAGAACCATAACTCCATTTTTTGCAGCAAGCCCGGAACGCGGACGAACCTGAATTTCATATCCCTCTGGAATTTCAAAGAAAAGTCCAGTAGGAACAATTCCTCGTTTCCCAGCCTGAATCACAACAGGTTTTTCAATCAGCGCGCAGACATCAGCACCAGCCGCGCCCAAAGTTTTATAAACAGGAAGAGCAGCACCTTCCTTTGGCATACATTTTACTTCAACAGAATTCATTCTTCAATTATATCAGAATAAAATCTAAATGTCATTTGCCAGGAAAGATTTTTGAAGCCGAAAAACAGCCCGGAAACAAACAGATTTTTAATTGTGATTCCGGTTCAACGTAATTCAAAAAACACCGAAAAGCAATTGCCATTATAAAAAAAAAGCGTTATTTTTTTTCTGATGTGGATAATTTTTGCACTAGGATCGGCAGTTTTTGCCGCATTAACCTCAATTCTTGCAAAAGTCGGAATTGAAGGTGTAAATTCAAATCTTGCAACTGCCATCAGAACTTTTGTTGTGCTTCTGATGGCATGGGGAATGGTTTTTATAACCCATTCAGAAGCCGGAATTTCCAGCATTGAAAAGAAAAGCTGGATTTTTTTGATTCTTTCCGGACTTTCAACAGGAATCTCATGGCTCTGCTATTACAAGGCTCTGCAAGTTGGCACCGCCTCAAAGGTTGTTCCGATTGACAAGATGAGCACAGTTTTAACGCTAATCCTGGCATTCATTTTCCTGCACGAATCTTTCACCGCAAAATCGTTGATTGGAATAATTCTTTTAACCGCAGGAACTTTAATAATGGTACTATAAAATAAAATTTGCTAATAAAATTGCACAAATCAAAAAAAAATGATAGAATAAAATATCTTTTGGGGATATAGCTCAGTTGGTAGAGCATTTGGTTCGCAATCAAAGGGTCGTCGGTTCGAATCCGATTATCTCCAATCACGCTGGAACTGACTAGGATTCCAGCACTTTGACAAAAAACTATTTTCTCTAAAACTATCTCTTTTTATAATAAAAGTGATAGTTTTTGCGTTTATTTTTATTAAACACGAAATTATATCATTTGTAAACTCCTAGCTTTTTACACGGCTACATATCGCCAAGATTTTTTTCAACAGATTCCTCTGAATCAGGACCTACCACCGCAAACCATCGGGAAGTTTCATTGAGCCAATATTTTTTGAACGAAGAAACAACTTGTTCTGCGGTGCAGTGCTTTACAATTTCAGTCAAGGCATCCGCAGAATCAATATCGCCGAACTGCAAAAGGCTTGCTGCCATTCTTGAAGCAACTCCTCTGCAAGTAGCTTGTGTAGAATACTTTCTATTGATATAAGAATTTTTGTAGCCTTGCAGACGTTTTTCCAGCGGTTCGGTCATATATTCACCGTTTTTATTTTTTCCGCTTATCAAAATTCCTTTCTCCATAAAAGAGCGAGCTTCTGTCATTGCCTGGGAAAGCTGGTCAAAATTTGAAACCCGGAAAAGAAATTCATATCCAAAAGGCGCATCGCCAGAAGAAATACTGCTTGAAGGCGTGTAGCAAATTCCATATTTTTCGCGAACAACATTAAAAAGCACATCACTAAAAATATTTGCAGCAAGGCAAGCCACCGGATAATCAGGGGAATCCACTTTTGGCGAGGCAAAAACCCTAAGCGCATGTCCAGCTCCGCTTGCGGCTTGATGAACAAAAACCACAGGCGCCCCAGAAATTTTTATTTCTGGAATTGAATCAGGCTTCAAAGGAACGGAAAGTGACTTCAGATTTCCAAAAGTTTCATCCAAAACCTTAAAAAGTTTTTTTGAGTCAATATTTCCTGTTGCAACAAAAGAAATTCGGCGGGAATCTTTAAGCGAAGGATAATAATTTTTTATTGCATCCAAAGTTATATTTTCAATTGAATCTTGTGTAACTTCTGTGCTGGCTTCATAAGGATGACCGGAATAAATAATTCTATTCATATAATAAAACATTATCCCAGAAGGATCATTCATTGTTTCCGCGACATTTTGTCTATATCCTTGCATCAAAATCTCATATTCGCGTGCAGAAAATTCCGGATAGAAAAAACTGTCCTCAAATCTGGCAAAAGTTTTATCAAAATACTTTGAAATGCAACTCATTCCATAAACAGAACCATCATTTATTGAATAAGAAGAAAATCCTCCCTGAGTTTCATACGCAAACGACTTAAGCTCCTCGTAGCTATAATTTTTTGATCCCATAGACATTAGGTTCAGAAACGCCGCCTCCAGCCCGCTCGTCTCTGGTGTAAGATATTCAACGCCACCTTTGATTACCGCATAAACCGCGCACAAATCGCTTTCTTCATTATTTTTTATATAAACAGGAATTCCATTCTGCAAAGTGAATTTTTCAGTTTTTCCAGATTCCCCGGCAAATGCAAAAGAAATCAACGCAACAAAAAAAAGCACGACGGCAGCAAAAATTTTTCTCATCTTTTTATTTCCTCAAAACCAGCCTGAACAAAATCAGACTTTGTCTTTTCGTAAACTGAAGGACTTACCAAAACCGTTACAAGCGGATTTTTTCCGGCAACATATTTCTCAACAAAATCAAGAAGCGAAGAATCCGTAATTTCCGACATTTTCTGGTTATACGAATAATAATAATTCTCATCGCAGACTGACCACCAGAAACGCAACGTTCCTAAAAGCCCTTCCGCAGTTTGCCCCGTAATTATATTGTCATCCTCAAGGCGTTCACAGATTTTTGAAATCTGATTTTTGTCCGCGCTTTTTGCAGTTTTTTCAAGAATCTCGGGAATTTTAGAAGTAAAATATTTTGCGCGCTCCGCAATATCAAGTTCCGGCTGAACAATAAGCGCATAAAAAGAAAGAATTCCACAAGTTTTTCTTGTCTGATAACTTCCGCCAACATATCCAGAATCAGGAATCCCAAGCATTTTGTCATTTGCGAACGACTGCCTGAAAACTCCAGAAGGATTTGCCATCAAATTTGAAAGAATATCAACCGGAAAAGTGTCTTCCTCATCGTAAGCCGCATCCGGCCCGCGGAATTCCACAAGAATCTGCGCAAGCTGATCAGAAATCTTTTCATACGGCATAACGCGGAAAATCGCAGAGTCAAAAGGTTCATCAGAATGTCTGACCATTCCATCCGCAAACGGATTTCTGCCTTTTTTCCACGAACCGAAAATCTTTTCAACCATTGCAAAAACTTCATCCGGATTCACATCGCCACCAACAAAAATCGCGGAATTATTCGGCACATAAAATTTTTTCTGGATTGACTTCAGCTGTTTCAGCGTGGCATTTTTTACAGAAGATTCAGTTCCGCTCGGACTCATCGTGTAAGGAGCATCCGAAAAAAGCAAATTGTTTCGGGTTTCCATAAGAATTCTAGCAGGATCAGATGAACTTCCGTTGATTTCAGAAATCACAACTTTTTTTTCAGCCTCAAACTCCGATTTTTTCATCAGCGGATTTCTAATCGCATAAGACCAGAATTCAAGTCCTTTTTCTGTCATGTCAGAAGGAACGGTAAAATAATAATTAACACATTCAAGTCCGGTCGAACCATTCCATTCAGAAACGCCCATATCGCTCAGCGCACGGTTCACGCTCGCCGCATCCTTGTAAAGAGAATTTCCCTTGAACATCATGTGCTCGTAAAGATGAAAAAGCCCGGCATTCTGCGCATTTTGAGTATAAGAGCCGCAACGGACAGCAATTTCAATGTACGAAAGCGGCACAGAATGATTTTCCGCAACAAAAAGCGAAAGTCCATTTTCCAGTTTGTAATGAAAAAGCGACTTTACCGGAGTTTTCTCCGCAACCAAAAACCAAAGCGACAAAAAACACGCAATCAATGCAAAAAAAATCTTCTTCATTTTTATTCCATACGTTCGGAACTACGTTCCTCCCTGCTCAAAAATTGCCTAAAGTCAATTTTTGCCACACCTTAAGCAACTTTTTTTGGGGAAAGCCTTCCCCTCGTCGGCACTTCGTTGCCTCCTACCCCTTCCAGCGGGCTCAATCGCCGCCCGCAAGGCCTGCTAAATTCTACGCCTTAAAATCATTTACCCCATCCAGGTTCAATGTCGCAAACAAATCGTCAATTGTTTCTCTACGTCGAATCTGAACAAACGAACCATCCTCGCGCATCAAAATCTCACCGGCACGAAGTTTTCCGTTATAATTAAAACCCATCGCCCTTCCGTGCGCACCAGCATCGTGAACAATCACAAGGTCGCCAATATCAATTTTCGGCAAAGCACGCTGAACCGCAAATTTATCGCAGTTTTCGCAAAGGCTTCCAACAACATCGTAAACATAATCTTTCGGCGCATTCTCTTTGCCGCTAACAGTAACTTCATGGTACGCGCCGTACATTCCCGGGCGCATAAGGTCAGCCATGCAAGAATCAAGCCCGATGTATTCGCGGTAAATGTGTTTTTCATGGATTGCGGTTGAAACAAGCCATCCATAAGGACCTGTAATCGGGCGGCCACATTCCCAGCAAATTTCAAGAGGATCAAGACCAGCAGGAACAATAATCTCGTCGTAAATTTTTCTTATTTTTTTTGCAATTTCGTTGTAGTCAACTTTTTTCTGGTCAGGTTTATATGGAATTCCAAGCCCACCGCCTAAATCTGTAAATTCAATCCTTACATCGTCTTTTTCCTTCAGTTCAACCGCAAGCTCAAAGACAAGTTTCGCCGTGTCAACAAAAAAATCCGGATTCAACTCATTTGAGGCAACCATTGTGTGAAGCCCAAAATGCTTTACGCCTTCAGCTTTCATGATTTTATATGCCTCAAGAATCTGTTCTCGGGTCATTCCATATTTCGCCTCTTCCGGTTTACCGATTATTGAATTGCATCCATGTTTTGCAGCTCCAGGATTGTATCGGCAGCACATTGTTTCCGGCAACTTTCCGCCAAGCGCATTTTTAAGATATTCAATATGCGTAATATCGTCAAGATTTATGATATTTCCCTCTTTATAAGCATACAGATATTCTTCAGCTGGAGTTTCATTTGAAGTGAACATCACTTTTTTGCCTTTGATTCCAGCAATTTTTGAAAGCATAAGTTCCGGAAGGCTAGAACAGTCTGCCCCACATCCTTCGCTTGCGAGAATTTTTAAGATATAAGGATTCGGACACGCCTTTACCGCATAAAATTCCCTGAAAGCCGGGAAAATACTGAACGCTTTTGTAAATTCACGCATATTTTCGCGGATTGCTTTTTCATCATAAAGATAGAATGGTGTCGGATATTTTTTTACAAGCGCTTTAAGCTGTTCGTTATTTAATGGAAAATTGATAGACATTTTAAAACCTCACATTTAATAAAAGGGCAAACGTATTTACCTTATCTGATTATTGCATTTATTACTGAAAATCACAATAATTATCACATTGATAGAAAAGCAGTTTTTATCAATATGGGGAGCTGGAATAATCCGGCTGAGAGTAGGCTGTTTGCCTTGACCCAGAACCTGATTTGGATAATGCCAACGTAGGGAAATTTTACAATGCCAGTCCGGCAGCATTTTATTCAAAACAGGCAATCTTTTTAAAGAGGCTTGTTATGTTCTCAAAAATTTTTTCTAATGTGCGGGAAAAATCTCCGCTGATTCACAACATCACAAATTATGTTACCGTAAACGATGTGGCAAACATCATCCTTGCCTGCGGCGCAAGCCCGATTATGAGCGACGACGAATCTGAAGTTGAGGAAATCACCTCAATCTGCTGCGGCTTGAACATAAACATCGGAACTTTGAACAAAAACACAATTCCTTCAATGTTTCTTGCCGGAAAAAAAGCAAATTCGCTCGGACACAAAGTTCTTCTGGATCCAGTTGGAGCCGGTGCTTCAAAATTACGCACACAAACTGCCGTCAGTCTTATTTCAGAAATAAAATTTGATGTAATCCGGGGAAATATTTCCGAAATAAAAACGCTTGCGCTCGGAAGCGGAACAACAAAAGGTGTCGACGCAGATGTTTCAGACGCAGTAACAGATTCAAACCTTGAAAAATCTATTGAATTTGTAAAAGATTTCGCAAAAAAAATGGATTGCATCGTTGCAATAACAGGTGCCATAGATTTGGTTTCAGACGGAAAAAAATGCTTCGTAATCCGAAACGGAAAAGCAGAAATGGGAAAAATAACTGGAACTGGCTGCCAGCTTAGCGGAATGATGACCGCATTCATTGCTGCAAATCCGGAAAATGTCCTTGAAGCCTCAGCTGCCTCAGTCTGCGCAATGGGCCTCGCCGGTGAACTCGGCTGGAAAAAAATGCAAAACGGCGAAGGAAATTCAACCTACAGAAACAGAATCATTGACGCAATCTACAACATGAACGGCGAACAGCTGGAAACAGGAGCAAAATTTGAAATCAGATAATAATGAAATTCTCCGCAAGAATCTTTTGCTTTATGCTGTAACCGATCGGCACTGGACTGGTGAAAAAACACTGCTCCAGCAGACAGAGGAAGCAATAAAAGGAGGCGCAACATTTGTTCAAATCCGCGAAAAAAATCTTAACGAACAGGAATTTGAACAGGAAGCAATCCAACTGAAAAAACTTTGTGCTGGATACAAAATTCCTTTTGTTGTAAACGACAATGTCCAACTTGCAAAAAAAATTGATGCGGACGGAGTTCATATCGGCCAGGATGATATGAATCCTATGGCGGCGCGAAAAATTCTCGGCGAACAGAAAATCATCGGAGTAAGCGCGCAGACAGTGGAAGAAGCCATTCTTGCCGAAAATCAAGGCGCAGACTACCTTGGAGTTGGCACGCTTTTCCAGACAGGAAGCAAAGACGATGCGATTGAAGTTCCTTTAGAAACTCTGAAAGAAATCTGCAAAGCCGTAAAAATTCCAGTTGTCGCAATCGGTGGAATCACAAAAGATAATGTGAGCAAACTAAAAAACAGTGGAATCTGCGGAATTTCTGTGATAAGCGCAATTTTTGCCCAGAAAGACATAATTGTCGCCACAAAAGATTTAAGAAAACGCGTTGAAACTTTATTAGGATAAAATCAATTGAAAAAAATAAAAGCCGCAATATTCGACATGGACGGAACACTTTTGGACTCAATGCAATCCTGGACATTTTGCCCGGAACTCTACATTGAATCGCTTGGCCTAAAACCCGCAGAAGGGCTTGGAAAAAAACTTTTCACAATGAGCATGAAAGAAGGCGCCGAATTCCTAAAAAAGGAATACAAACTGAATTTTTCAACAGTTGAAATTTGCCGTGGCGTAAACAACATCTTAAAAGACGCTTACGCAAACAAAATCCAGTTCAAAGATGGCGCAGAAAATTTTCTGAAAGAACTAAAGGCAGATGGCACAAAAATCGCGCTCTGCACAAACACAGACCGGGAACTTTTTGAGCCCGCGCTAAAACGACTTCACGCAGAAAAATATTTTTCCAAGATTTTCACCGCAACAGAAATGGGAATGACAAAAGAAAAACCTGAAATTTTCAACGCAGTTTCAGATTTTCTAGAAACCATTCCCCAGGAAACATGGGTTTTTGAAGACGCACTTTACGCCATCAGAACCGCAAAAAACGCCGGCTACCAGACATGCGGAATATACGACAAATCTTTTGAAAAATACAAGGACGAAATAAAAAAATACAGCACAGTTTACTGCAAAAACTACAGAGAGGCAAAAAATTTCTTTTTCAACTAGCTCATTCAATTTTTATACTAAATTAATAATAAATCCTTCTTGAGGGCACCGCCTGAAGGTATTTTCATACGGAGGTCAAAAAAAATGAAAATCAAAACCGCACTTACAATCGCAGGAAGCGATTCTAGCGGAGGCGCCGGAATTCAAGCAGACATCAAGACAATGACATGCAATGGCGTCTACGCCATGAGCGCAATCACCGCCTTGACCGCACAGAACACAACCGGCGTTACAGCAATTCAGGAAGTTTCGCCAGATTTCCTGAAAGAGCAAATCAAGGATGTTGTAACAGACATTTTTCCGGATGCAGTAAAAACCGGAATGGTTTCATCATCTGCATTGATAAGGGTCATCGCCGAATCAATAAAAGAATTCAACCTAAAAAATATTGTTGTTGATCCGGTTATGATTGCAACCAGCGGAGCAAAACTCATCAGCGATGAAGCAATCGAAACTCTGGAAAAAGAACTTCTTCCACTTTCAACTGTGATTACACCAAACATTCCAGAAGCACAAGTTCTTAGTGGCTCAAAAATCACTTCAGAAAAACAAATGCAGGATGCCGCAAAACTCATCAGCAAAAAATTCAGCTGCGCAGTTCTCTTAAAAGGCGGACATAACTTGAATGATGCAAATGACTTTCTTTTTGACGGCTCTGAAGGAACCTGGTTCTACGGAAAACGCATAGACAATCAAAACACACACGGAACAGGATGCACACTTTCCAGCGCAATCGCAAGCAACCTTGCCAAAGGGTTTTCTTTGCCGCAATCCGTAAAAAATGCAAAAGACTACATAAGCGGAGCTTTGGAAGCAATGCTTGATTTAGGAAAAGGTTCCGGACCATTAATGCACAACTGGAATCTGAGCTCAAACTAACGAACTAATACCATAAGGAAATTCTAAAATGAACAATAAGACAAATGTTTTCAGCAATGCGCTGATTTGGTTTGGCGCGGCCGTATCAATCGCAGAAATTCTTACAGGAACCTATTTTGCGCCACTCGGCTTCTCAAAAGGAATCGCCGCAATCTTAATCGGACACCTAATCGGTTGCGTGCTTCTATTTTTTTCCGGCTATATCGGAGCAATATCAAAAAAATCTGCAATGGAATCAACCGCAACAAGTTTCGGAACATTCGGTGCAAAAATTTTTGCGCTTTTAAACGTAATTCAACTTACCGGGTGGACAGGAATCATGATTTACGACGGAGCACTTTCCATAAACGAAATTTTCTCAGCCAGCACAAAATTCCATTCAGCATGGCTCTGGTCAATTGTAATCGGAATTTTGATTCTTATCTGGATTTTTATCGGAATCACAAACCTTGGAAAATTCAACACAATCGCAATGGGCGCTCTTTTCATTCTAACCATCGTATTGTGCAAAGTAATCTTTTTTTCAAAAACCGAAAATGCTGAAATAAAAAATCCGCACCTGGACGCAATCTCTTTTGGCCAGGCAGTTGAACTCGCAGTTGCAATGCCGCTTTCCTGGCTTCCGCTAATAAGCGACTACACAAAATATGCAGAAAAACCGTTCAAAGCAACCTTTGTCTCTGCTCTTACATACGGAATAATTTCCTGCTGGATGTACATAATCGGAATGGGCGCGGCAATTCTCACCGGCGAAACCGACATCGCAAAAATAATGGTAAAAGCCAGACTTGGAATCGTAGCGCTTTTCATATTGATTCTTTCAACGGTAACAACAACATTCCTGGACGCATACAGCGCAGGCGTCTCCGCAAGGACAATCTGGGAAAAACTTCCAGAAAAATGGATCGCCGTGGCGGTAACAATAATCGGCACGGCAGCAGCAATAATCTTCCCGATGGACAACATAACAGGATTCCTCTATTTTATCGGCTCAGTATTTGCCCCGATGATTGCAATCCAGCTTGCAGATTTCTTTGTTGTAAAAGCAGATTCATCAAAATCAAAATTCAACACATTAAAACTGATAATCTGGTTCATCGGTTTCGTGCTCTACAGACTTCTGATGAAAACAGATTTCATCGCCGGAAACACGCTTCCTGACATGATAATAACATTCGCAATCACCATGATTGCCGGAAAAATCAGCGCAGAAAAACAGGCCAAAAAAGAAAATCCGCCTTCGGAATTCTTATCAGCCGGCAATTTCCAACCGCCAAAACAGAAGTAAAATCCAAAACTTAATTTCAGGAAGTTCATATTTTTGGGCGCTAAGATTTCTTTACGCTGCGCATAAAAAACGAATTCCTGGAATTTTTCCAGAAAACTGCACTTCCAGGGCCCGCTCACGCTCGGTCTTGCATAAAAAGTCCTGCGCCATCCGGCCCAAACTTTTTATGCAATCCTTTTCCGCTCTGCAGCAAAACCCTTCCAGCACAGCGCAAATTCCTCAACATTTTAAGCTTTCTTGAAAATCAAAATTTTTTCTGTCATTTTATTGACAAACGCAAAATTTTCAAGCGGTTTCAGAAACGGATGCAATGCAATCATTCCACGCGTAATATTATCATCCTTTATTTTGTCAAATTCCACCGCAATGTCTGCAATATCATCAAAACTATCCGCCCCAAAAATAAATTTCGCGCCAGTATTCTGGATAGATTTCTCAATTTTTTCCCGGTTCACCCATTTCTTTGCAAGACATTCAAGAAAAACCGTTGCATCCTTAAAATTTTTCCCAATAATTTCAAGCATCTTTGCATTCTGTTCCTTTGAAAAATACATGCTTAACCCTTCAATTATAAAAAGAGTTTTTCTATCCGCCGCAACTTTTTCTACCCACGTAGAATCAAGAACAGAACAACCAATATTCAAAATTCTTCCAGACTCATTAAAAATCTTATTTCGAATTTCAATTATTTCCGGCAAATCCAGATTGAACCAATGCAATTTTCCGTTATCAACCCTATAAAACCTCGTATCCAAACCGCAAGCAATATTTACAATCTGGCAATCAGGATACTTTTCAATAAAATCTTCAACAATCTCATCAAAAACAAGAGTCCGCGCAATAACACCATCGCTCATAGTTGCATCACCTTCCGCAAGTGAAAAATCATAATCAATTTGCTCTATAAGCTCTACCGCCTTTGAATCATAAAATTTATGACCTTTATTTCTAGAATACTTTGCCCTGGCATAAAAGCTCTGAAGCATGGTTTCAGCAGTTCCATTTAAATTTATCTTAATTTTTTCATTCATTCAAAAATTCTCCACAACACCAATTATAAAAAAGTTAGCCAAAACTAACAATATAAAGAGAATTTTTATCATTTATTTATAATCGCTAAAGCAACACTTGGATAGATTTATGCCATTCAGAAAGTTCTCTATTTATCAGGTAAGCAAATCCTAGCAGACCGCAACATAACATTAAGAAAAATATTCTTTATTCACAATATATTGTACTTGCAATCTCATTCTGTTATGTTTTAGACTTTCGTAGTTGGACATAACTGTGTTGCTTTGATCGGTCATACTGTGATTTTTATGTCTTATTTTTATTTACAATCCCGGAACTGTCAAACTTTCCCAGACCTCCTGCTATAGCTGGAGGATTTCCTTTACATTAAAGTTCTTTATACCGATGAGCATAGCCAAACGATTTTGACCCTTTCTTCGTCCCATAATTAATTTTGAATTTGCCTTTAGTCCAATCGGATTTTTCATTTGAAATTTATCCAATTTTATTGTTATGAGATTTTTCCACATCCGCGAATTGCACAATCACGCAATCGTTATCAGGATCATGAGCTTCCAAAACTTTCTGTCCTCTTTTTTTGCGTCTTAGGCTTTCATTCCCATAAAAAACCCTAGCTCACCAACAAAAGTCGTGAACATCACGACTCTGACCTCTATTGAACAGAATCTGTCTTTTCCTTAGTTTCAATAAACGGCTTATGTTCACAAATTTTTTACAAACATACTTTGACGCATATTAGGAGCAAACCTGCGTCCATTGCCCCCCCCAAAAAAAAGCATCCTAGAGACAAGGAGAGAGCGAAGACTGTCATGCCCACGGAAAATTCTAGGTGGCACCCGGCAGCTGGGAAAGCCCGTTCCCGGCCGCTGTTCCACGTACCCATAATGAAAAAGGGCCGGCAGAAGCCGGCCCGTCAGGGGAGAAAGGCAAAAAAAAAG
>ERZ808267.251-NODE-251-length-19119-cov-2.971674_pt1 | contig 19119 bp, 16 predicted proteins | sample MGYA00521241_ERZ808267 | MGnify/ENA primary metagenome ERZ808267 (study PRJEB31516, sample SAMN03275592) | gut metagenome | biome: mammalia-associated habitat; material: feces | host: Papio cynocephalus | place: Kenya | collected 2012-07-19 ... | reverse complement strand
TGTTCTTCTTTTTTGGCAAGATTTAGCAAATTTACTAATGACATATTTTTGATTTCTTCAAAAGTTTTGGAGGTTTTGTCTGAAATATCGACGAAATTATTGATAGAGTCTGCAATTTTGTTCATAATTGCCATTTCGTTTTCTTCCGAATCAAAAACAAACGAAATTTTCTTTATTTGTTCATCTTTTTCTTGTTTTGTATGCGGAATTTCAGGTGTTACTTTTTGTTCAATAAATTGAACTTCCGGCATTGGTTTTTGAGGCAATATCGGCTTTTTTGGAATAAACAAACTGTGATATTCAATTTCCGAACGCATAGTTTGTCTTGAAATCAACAAATCTCTTTCAAGAGGTTTAAGCGGAAGTTGGGTATTATATAATTCAACGCAACTTTTATGGATTTTTACCGCAATATTGTCGGCGATTGAGTTTTCGGAGATTTCTTTGTAATAATCCTGTAAATAAATCATTGCGCCTTCTCTTGTTAAAACCAAATTATCGACAAGATATGCGATTTTGTCTGCATCATAAAGATGTAGGGTTTGTAAAAGTTTTACATTTACCGGATGACGCATAATAGTTAAAAACCTTACTAAATGACCGCTCACCGGATCTACTAAAGATAGAGCTTCTCTTAGTATAAAATCATTGAATGATAGAAAACTTTTTGTATAACCAGACAGAAATTCCATAAGGTTTAGTTTTCTGATTTGCATAATTTTTATGGACAAAGTCGTGTAAAAATAATATCCTCTTGAATATTTATACAATTCATCTGAGAGCGGTCCGATTTGTTTGAAGTCTTCTGATTTTAAATATTTTTCAAAAATACCTTTATCAAGAGCAGAAATTGCAACTCTTTCAAAATCGGTTGTAAAATCGTTGTAATCAAATTTTCTTGCGATAAGAACAAATTTTACTTTGCCGGATTTTGCTAAATGGTTGATAAAATCGAGAATTTCTTGTTTGTTGTCTTTTGTAATTTGCTCAAAAGAATTTATCACAATAACAACTGGTTTTTCGATTGATTCAAAATAAGCGTTAATTTTTTGTGTAAAATTTTCGGTTCTTGCTTTTGGAATTTGGATAACTCCTTGAGCTGTCAATTTTTTGAAATTATCAAAAAATTCTAACAAAATATCGTCAAGAATAGTCGTTTCAAAGCAGTTGTATTTAAGAGTTATTACATCACTTTCTAGAAAAGACAGAGCTTGGTTTACGACCAAAACTTTTCCTGTTCCCATAAAGCCGTTTACCAAAAGAATTGGTGTTGGAGTTTGGAAAAAATTTGTCATCTTTTCTATTTGGTTGAAATTGTTTTCAAGCAAAAATGGATTAATTCCGATATCTTGTTTTTGTATAAGTTTTTTATCAACAGCCTCTTTTATAAATTCCATAAAGCTATATTAATAGATTTCTTAAAATTTTGCAAATCAAAAATTTTTATAGTACAATTTTGATAGAACGGATAGGGGAAACAAAATGGAATTTTTCAGAAAACATCAAAGAGCTATTGTCGCAATAATTGCAGTTACATTTATTGCGTGGACTGTTGGTTTAATGCTGTTGCCTCTTATGATAAAATAGGTATATTGTGGGTATAAATAGATTTATAAAAAAAATGTTTATAGTATTTGTGGCATTGCTTATAGGTAATATAAGCCTTGTTGCTGATGCCAATCAATTGAAAACTATTCAACATAAACAAAGAGTTACCCATGAAAAAATTAAAAGATTAAAAGCTTTAGAGCATCTTGAAAAGAATAAACTTTACAAAAACCAACAAAAATTAGAACAAGCTTCAAACACTTTGCAAAAATCAAAAAATCAATATTCTAGTTTAGAAAGCCAATTGGCGCAAATGGAAAGAGATTTGAACGCATCTGTTGCGGAGTTTAACAAAGCAAATGTTGATATGCGCAAACGTATTCGTCAGGTTTATAAAAATCAAAGAACAGGCATGTTTCAGTTAATTTTGACTTCAAAGGATTTGAATTCTTTGTTGGATGTTGTGTATTTTGAAAAAATTGTTTTGAAGAAAAATTATGCTCAAATTCTTGCAGTGCGTGCAAAATCTCAAAGAATTGCGGCTATGAAACGAGATGTTCAGGCTAAGAAAATCGCTTTAGCTCAATCAATTCAAGAGATAAATTCTCAACAGAGAAACATCAAATCAGCAATTGCAATGAACCAAAGCATGATTAGCAAGTATAAAACAGACAGAAAGACTTACGAAAGAGCGGAAAGAGAATTGGCTCGTCAATCAGCAAGTATTCAAAGTATGATTGCTCGTAACAGAGGCAGTTCTACTGTAAAAATCACATCAACAGGCTTTATGCGCCCGATTGGCGGAAGAATTACATCACCGTTCGGTTGGAGAACTCACCCGATATTCAATAGCAGAACATTCCACTCTGGTGTTGATATTGCAGGACCAAATCATGGAAGTATCCATGCTTCAAATTCAGGAAAAGTTATTTATTCCGGTTGGTATGGCGGATATGGAAAAGTTGTAATTTTGGATCACGGCGTAGTGAATGGAAAGCCGACTACAACTTTGTACGCTCACATGTCATCAATAAAAGTAGGACAAGGACAATTCGTACATAAAGGTGATGTTGTAGGGTATGAAGGAACAACCGGTTATAGCACAGGTCCACATGTTCACTTTGAAGTAAGAATTAACGGAAAACCAAACAACCCATTGAATTACATTTAGGTATAAAGGCGGAAAATTGAAAAAGTACTTATTAACAACAGCATTAATATTATCAATGTCAGCAAGCAGTGTTTTCGCAGCTGATACTATTACTTCGCCTGCAGATTTGGAAAAACTTTTTAATGAAAGTTTTTATGAATCCCCAATGGGAATTACGATGCCTAATGTTGAGGTTGTTGAAGGTAGTAATATTAAACCTGTTAGGGGAATGCCGCTTTTCAAAAAAACTCGTATCAAGGTTACAAACTATTTAAGAGAAAAAGATTACAAAAAAGCTCTTGAATTAATTGAAAAAGAAAAGCAGGAACAAGCACGTTTAGAGGCGGAAGAAAACGCAAAACTTAATAAAGAATTAAATATAAATTACGTTGATCCTGTTAACGATAATGAAAAGGTTTCTAAAAAAGACAAAAAATCTAAAAAGGATAAGGAAGAAGTTACTTCAAAATCTGATGAAACTTTAGAATTGGAAGGCGGAGTAAAACAACAAGTTACATCAAATGATGTTGTTTTGGATGCTGATAATGTTGATTATGACGACAAAACAATGGATATTATTGCGACAGGTTCTCCTGTATTGGTATTTCCGCCACAAAATGTAACTATTAAAGCTGATAAAATGGTTTATAACAAAGTTTCTAATACCTTGAAAGCTTATGGAAAAGTTGAAGTAATTAGAGACGGAAACCATGTTTTTGGTGATTTTTTACAAATTAACATGAACGAAGAAAATGCGTTTATGGATAATTTACATACAAAAGCTGCAATGATGACGGTTAAAGCAAGATCCGGCGAAATGCAGGATGATAAAATTATTTTGTATAACGGTAAATTGTCATCAGAAGATCATTATATTTTGAATTTAGAAACCAAGATGATTGGTGGAAACCATTTTAACCGAATGATGCTTGATGATGAAGAAAAATCGTCAATTACGGATGGAACAGGTGATACTGCAATAAATATTAAGACAAGAGATATTATTGTTAACGCTAAAAAAGATCACGATGTTATAACTTTGAAAAAAGCGAAAATCAGATATGGTGATGTTGATTTGTTTAGCTTACCTTCTATTTCTGCTCACACAAACAAAAAACACGAATTTTTCGATGCAAACTATCCCGAATTTGGTTCTCGTGGCAGATTGGGTATGTTTGCAGGTCCTGGTTTTGTAATTGATACTCCGTTACAAAACGGTTCTACATTAAAATTGATGCCAATTATTAATAATAAAAGCGGTATCGGTTTTGGTGGTTTGGCAAAATACAGAAGTGCAACGAACTACACAGATTTTGGTTATGGTTCATCTGCGGATGTTTTCATCTTAAAAGGTAAACAATATTTGGATGATAAATTATATTTACAATACGGTGCAAATTCGTTTATGGATGAATGGTTCTTTGGTCCTAGAATGCCTAAATATACTGCCGAATTGATTTATCGAGATCAAGGCGTAATTCCTTCTACTATTGGTAAAGGTTTAGATTTGAATTTCCAACACCGTTTCGGGTTTGGTTATATGCAAAACAACGACTATAACAGGCATGGTGAAAATATTGCCAGAAATGATGTAGGAACTACAAGAACCAGATATATGGCTAATATTGACCAATCATTGTTTAATTATACAAATCCTGAAAAACTGATGGCTTTAAATGTTGCATTGGTGTTACAAGGTAGTGCTGCGTTGTATGGTACCGGAGATACTCAATTTGTTGGTAGAATTGGACCTAGAGTTCATTCGCAATACAAACATTGGATGCAAGATGTTGGATTTTTTGCTTCTGCTTATCAAGACGGTACTCCTATGCAGATGTATGATATGTATAGATACGGGCATGCTAACGTTTATATTAGAGAAGCTTTACGTATCAACAAATATTTGACAGTTGCATGGTCAGGAACTCTTACTATGACAGGCGATTCTCCAAACGGTGAAATGTTTCAGGAAAACTCATTTATTGTTGCGTTAGGTCCTGACGATTTTAAATTAAATATTGGTTATGACTGGGTAAGACAACAGACGTATTTTGCGTTTATTCTTGCTATGGATACAAAAGGATCCGGTGTAGAATTTGAAAAAATGGAAATTAAGCACCCAGATAGACTTGCAAAAAGCAATGAAGAAAAAGTTGAGTTGAAAGTTTTTGATACAGAAAATTCAGTTGATAACAAACCGGTTGCTAAAAAGATGATGTATGCAGAAGTAATTGATATTGAAGACCCTGATAGGGAGCAGTTGTAGATGAAAAGTTTAGATGAATTAAAAGCTGAATTGATTGAATATGGCAAACTTGCCGGAGTAAAGAATTTTACTCCTGGTTATTCAGGAAATTTTTCTGCTCGATATGAAGATAAGATTTTGATTACTTCATCTGGTTTTTCAAACGGTTATTTGTCGGAAGATGAGCTTGTTTTGATGGATTATGACGGCAATTTGATTGAAGGTAATAAAAAGCCGTCTTCTGAAAAGATGTTGCATGCAGAGTTTTATAAACAAAGACCGGATGTAAATTATATTATCCATGTTCATCCGCCATATTTGAGTTCATTTGCATGTTGCCATATTGCGTTGGATGAGCCGATTATGGCAGAAAATGTTTTTTATTTCGGACAAATTCCTTTGGCAGAATATGGTTTACCTGGTTCAATGGATTTGGTTGAAAAAACTGCGTTGTATTTTAAAGATTATGATGCAGTTTTGATGGCAAATCATGGGTTTGTTGTCGGGGATAAGACGATTAAAGATGCTTTTTTGAAGTTGGAACTTGCTGAAAGTTATGCTCAGGTTGTATTTAATACAAAAATGTTGGGCGGTGCGGTTTTGTTCAATAAGGCGCAAGTTGATGAGATTAATTCTCTAAAAAAATAGTTGTGATATAATTAATTTAGTAAAAGAGGAAATTAAAAGTGTCAATAATGTTAGAAAATAAGCAAGGTTTAATAGCTGGAGATGGAATTCTTCCTGTAGAAATGGCTCGCCACGCAAAAGAAAATGGGTTTGAAGTCATTTGTATTTCCCTTGCAAATGATAATGTAAAAGAATTAAAAAAATATTGTTCAAAAGTATATTCTTGTCATCCTGGTGAAATGACTAGAATTGAAAAGATTTTTACTGATGAAGAAATTAAACAGGTGACTTTTTTAGGAAAAGTTCATAAACGTGTTTTGTTGCAACTTCATAAGTTTGATGCAAGAGCTATCGAAATTTTGAAATCTGTAAAAAGATTAAATGATGACGAAGTTATGCTTTTGATTGTAAAAGAATTTGAAAAACATAATATTTCTGTTTTGGATCAAACTATTTTTATCAAAAACTTGATGATTCCATCAGGTGTTTTGGGGAATTTAAAACCGACTGAAAAACAGATGGAAGACGTAAATTACGGCTTTTGGCTTGCTAAAGAAATGGGTAAAGTCGATGTTGGTCAGTCAGTTGTAATTAAAGATAAAATGATTATGGCAGTTGAGGCTATAGAAGGCACTGATATGTGTATTAAACGTGGTGCTAAGATGGCTAAGAAAAATGCCGTAGTTGTAAAAGTTTCTAAACCGTTCCAAGACAAGAGATTTGATATTCCTGCAATCGGATTGAGAACTTTGAAAACAATGAAAAAATATAAGGCTGATTTGATTGCGGTTGAAGCAAATGAAACAATTATCGTTGATCAGGAAAAAGTAATTGAATATGCTGACAAAAACGGTATTGTAATTATGGCTGTGTAAAAAATGAAAAAACTTTTTATTATTACAGGTGAATATTCAGGAGATATCCACGCATCACATGTTGTAGAGGCTTTGAAAGCTGCTCATCATGACATTGAAATAGAAGGTGTCGGCGGTGAAAATTTACGTCGTGCCGGTGTAAAACTTTTTTCTGACCAAAAGAAAATGGGTGCAGTTGGCTTGTCTTTTAAGATTGTTGCAGATCACTTGATGTTAGGCAAAAAAGTTGTTGATTATCTTACTAAAGAATATAAACCTGATTTGGTATTGTTGATTGATTATGGCGTTTTCAATCTTAATATATCAAAATTTTTGCGTCGTGCAGGGATAAAAGTTTTTTATTATATACCGCCACAAGTTTGGGCAAGTAGAAAATGGCGAATTAATACGATTAAAAAAAATGTGGATGAGGTTTTGTGTATTTTCCCATTTGAAAAAGAGATGTATGAAAGTTACGGGATAAAAACTCATTATTGCGGACACCCGTTAGTTTCTCAGTTGCCTCAAAAAGCTGATAGAGATGAGTTTTTTGAAAAACATGGCTTTGATAAAAACAAAAAATTGGTTTCAATTTTTCCGGGTTCAAGAGTGTTTGAATTGAAATATCTGATGAATGTTTTTATCAAATCAGCTTTGGATTTGCAGAAAAAACATCCTGATTTGCAATTTTGTATTTCGCACGCACCAAATTTGTCGGATAGCGTGTACAACAATTTTTTGAAAAAAGCTCCTTTCCCTGTAATAAAGGGCGAAAATCAAGCGTTGTTGAGTGTTTCTGATGCGTTAATTTTGGCATCAGGTACGGTTGCTTTAGAGGCTTGTTTATACCAAACTCCAATGGTTATTGCTTATAGAGGTCCGTGGTTGTTTTATTTGATTTATTTGGTTGTAAGATGTATAAAACGAGTTTCTTTGCCAAACATTATTGCGGATAAATCGATTGTTCCTGAAATTATTCAGGGTGATGTTTGCGTGCAAAAAATTTCTTATAAAATTGAAAAATTACTTTTCGATAAAGACTATAGAGCCAAAAATATTGCAGAATTGGGAGAAGTTAAACGTTTGTTGTCTGATAAAGTTTCTTCAAAAGAGGCTGCAAATGTTATAGCTGAGGCTCTTTACAATTAACAATTCTTTATAAAAAAGGCAAAATTTTAGTGTTTCGTGCGTTAATATATATAAGGTAACGTATGATTAGTAATGTAGTAGCTACAAATAATACATATAGTCGTGCTTTTAAGGACTTTTCTCAGCCGCAAAACGGTTATTTTTTGAATGCTCCTTTAAGCGTAAATCCCGAAGATGAGAAGAATAAAAAAAGTCATTTGTTAGGTAAAACTATTGCAATTTCGGCTTTGGTAGTTGGCTTTGGAACTCTTGCGTTGTTTAGTGGCGGATTAAACAAAGGGGCTGCAAAGTTACTTGATAAATGGCGTGTAAAATTGGAACGCAGAATGGCAAGTGGCGGCAAGTTGAAAAACTTCTACCGATTTGCGTTGAGTAAGGTTAACTCGTTTATTGAAAAATCCGGAAGTGTAAACAATTTTACTTCTCTAAAAGATGTTGCTTGCCAGCGAATTATGTGGGGAAAAGATGGTGAAAGAACGTTTACTCGTAATATTCATGAAGGAATTACACGATTTTTTGACAAAATAAGCCGTAAAACAGTTAACTCCTCTTATTCTTCTACACATAAAAAATTCGCTAATTTAACGGAATATTTTAATTCATTAAATGAAAGAATTTTGAGAAACCATCCTAATGATAAAAATGTCGCTGATGCTTTAAATTTTGCAGGTTTGAGAATTGCAAAGGTTAACGAAAATCTTGAAAAAGGTTTCGGGGTGAATGCTAGAACCGCGAGATTAAAAGATGTTCGTAATGCGACTGACGGGTTGTTTGAATTTTTCTGGGATGCAAGTTTAAAAGATGTAAAAAACTTTAAATCAAAAAACATGTGGCAAACCTTTATTGCAGAGGATTATATGTTGCCTGCAAAAATGAAGTTGGCAAACAAAACCGGAGTATTAAGACAATTAATTACTCACGATATAAGCGACAACTACAAAGCGACATCGACGGCTCTTAACAATATTCAAAAATTCGTAAACCCAAAAGATGCTGCGACAAACGATATTATGTCTAGTTTGCGTAACAATTTGAATAAATATAAAAAGCTTTCTGATGACGAACATCTTACACAAAGAAACAATACAATCAAAGTTATTAAAAATAATTTGAAAAAATTAAGCGATAGTTTTGCGAAAAATTCTAAAGAATATGGCTATAACGAAGATGCAGTAAAATCAATTTCTTCATACGTTGCAGAAGTAGAAGATATAATTTCAAAGAGTTCAAAAGGTGAATTACAAGAAATTTTAACTACATACAAGGCATATTTGCCTAGAAACGAATATTTGAAATTGAAATCTAAAGTTCAATCTGCAATTAAATCACTTGATAAATCAATTGATATTGAAACAGTTCAGTATGTTGACAAAGCAAGGGATTTGAGGTTAGGCTCTGCGCCGACAGATGTTTTGTCAATTGTTGGAACAGTTGGAGCTGTAGGCTATTATGTTAATAAAGCTGATGGAAAAGACGAAAAGATTTCAGCATCTTTGAAATACGGAATTCCGGCAATCGGTGCGATTGCAACTTCTCTATATTGTACTGCAAGGTTAATTTCCGGTGGAAAAGCGATGTTCTTTGGTTTGATTTCCGGCTGGGCTATTAATAAAGTTGGTGAGGCAGTCGACAATGTTCGTAAAAAATATTCGTTGGATGTGTCTTTCCACGCAAAAGAGGTTAAAGATATGTTCAAACCTCAATCAGATAAAGTATAGCCATCTCATAAATTTCTGATAGAATGCAGGTAGAGGATTATAATAATGATTAAAACAGAAGATACAATAAGATATAAATTAGAACAACGTGAAATTGATAATTTGAATGAATATGCGACAAAAAGTCGTTTTTCAAAAGGTAGAAAAAAGAAAATAGAACCTTGTCCTATGAGAACAGAGTTTCAACGTGACAGGGATAGAATATTGCACTCAAAAGCTTTCAGACGTTTGAAACATAAAACGCAAGTGTTTTTGTCACCTTTTGATGACCATTTCAGAACTCGTTTGACCCATACACTTGAAGTTTCTCAAATCGGCAGATCTATTGCAAGAGCATTGGATTTTAATGAAGATTTGGTTGAGGCAATTTCACTAGGTCACGATTTGGGGCATACTCCATTTGGGCATTGTGGCGAAGGTGTTTTGAATGAACTTGTGAAAGGCGGTTTTCACCATAATATTCAAAGTGTAAGAGTTGTTGAAGTTTTGGAAGATTTGAACCTTTGTCAAGAAACTATTGACGGGATTTTAACTCACACTTGGGGTTATACTCCAAAAACTCCTGAAGCTCAAATTGTTCAATTAGCAGATAAAATTGCTTATATTAACCACGATATAGAAGATTCTATCCGTGCAGGAATTATTGCCGAAAGCGATTTGCCAAAAGATTGTATTGAGTATTTTACATCTATTCAAAGTAAACGTTTGAGTAAAATGATTAATGAAATCGTTGTAAATTCTATCGGAAAACCTGAAGTTTCTATGAGTGAAGAAGGTTGGCATTATACAACTAAATTAAGACAGTGGATGTTTGAAAATGTTTATGAAGACGCATCTCCTGCAAAATTGGAAGAAAAGAAAGCTCGTAATGTAATTAGAGAATTGTTTTTCTTATATTGTGATATGCTCAAACCTGTTTGCGATGAATGTAAAATTGAACGCATTGTAACTGATTACATCTCTGGCATGACAGATAGATATGCGGTTGAAAAATATAAAGAAAACTTTATTCCGACTGGTTTTAAATCCGGAGCAAAAGAAGATTATTTATTCAAACTTGCAAAAATTTATTAATCCATTTGAGAATAAACTCGCTTGATTTCTTGAATATCTTGCCACATAAGCCATTTGGGGCTACCTTTTGTCCGAGCATCATTTCTTAGTAAATATGATGGGTGAAAAATAGGCATCATTTTTGACATGTTTGGACCTTCGTACCATTTGCCTCTGATTTTGGTAATCCCTTGTGTTGTGCATAAAATTGATTGCACTGCTACTCTCCCGCATAATAGGATTATTCGAGGTTTTAAGATATTTATTTGTGCATCAAGATATTCTCGACAAGCTTCTTTTTCTTCGGGTAACGGGTCACGGTTTTCGGGTGGTCTGCATTTGATTGTGTTACAGATATAAACATCTTTTTGACGTGACAAACCGACTGAGGCAAAAATTTTGTCTAATAATTGTCCTGCTTTGCCGACAAAAGGTTCACCTTTCTGATCTTCATAATATCCCGGAGCTTCGCCGATTAGCATAAGTTTGTGGTTCGGAATTCCTGCTGAAAAAGCAATATTAGTCCTTGTTTTGCCTAATGAACATTTTTGACAATTAAGACATTTTTCTCGAATTTTTTCAAGTTCTTCTTTTTCTTGAGTTGTTGCTTCTTGCATAATTCCTCTTATATTCTATTTTTCAGGCTCAAGGATTGAAATTACTGCGTTATTAATGTTTAAGTATTTTTTTACAGTTTCTTCAAGGTCAGAAATTGTAATTGCATCTAAGTCTTTTAGATAATCTTCGATTAATTTCAAATCCTCACAAACTGTCATATAGTAACCGATTGTTTCCCCGATTTCAGAAACAGTTTCTGCAGCGTATGCAAAACGTGATTTGATTTTCTTTTTAGCTTTTTCAAGTTCTTCTTCTGAAATCTTGTTGTTAATAAGGTTTGCGATTTCTTCTTTTACGAGTTTAATTGCAACATCTTTCTTTTCAGGTTTAAAGTTTGCTTGAACAAAGAAATTGTTTCCGTCTTTGAATTGATAATGTTCGGCATTAGCTAACATAAAGATTTGTTCAGGTTGCTTTTCAATCAAGTTTTGATACATTCTTGAACTTGTGCTTTCGCCTAAAATAATGCTAATTATGTCAAGTTCAATATTTTCTTTTAACTGATTAGCTTTTGGTCCTAAAAATCCTATCATCAAATATGATGTATTTGTTTGACCTTTGTTTTCAACGACAATAGTGTGATCAGTCGGAGTATCTATTTCGTTTACTCTTTTTGGAGCGTTTGGGCGACCTTTAAAATCAAATTCTTTTTCAACTTTTGCAAGAATTTTGTCTTTATCAAAATCTCCAACAATAATTGTTGTCATATTTTCAGGAGAATAGAATGTTTTGTAGTAATTCATAATCTCGTCACGAGTTACTTGAGAAATGATTTCAGGAGTGCCGATTACATCTCTTTTGTAAGGGTGTTTTTTGTACATATTGAAATTGCATGCGTTATAAACTTTAGTCCAGTTTTGGTCTTTGCGCATTCTGATTTCTTCAATTACAACGTGACGTTCCCTTTTGTCTGTAACTTTTGGGTTGTTAAGGTCAAATGGAGAACCGATTTCTTCTTCCGGCAAAACTGGATCAAGCATCATATCAGCGTGAAGTTCGATAGCTAAATCCAAATCTTTGTCTTCTGCACCTTTTGGTAGAGTTACATAGTAAAAAGTATAATCTTTCCAAGTTGCAGCGTTAACAATAGCTCCTTTTGCTTCCAAAGTTCTGTCAAAATATCCTGCTTTGTGTTTGTGAGTTCCCTTAAACATCAAGTGTTCCAAAAAGTGCGAAATTCCGTTGATTTTGTCATCTTCGTTGATAGAACCTGTTTTTACCCAAGTGCTAATGTTTACAAGTTCACCTTCTTTATGAGCTAAAACGATTTTATGCCCGTTTTCTCTTTCGTAAATTTCTACATTTTCTGTAAGGAACGGATATTTTACTGTGCTTTTTTGCATATTAGAACCTCTCTATATAAATTTTAAGTTTTTAAACTCTCACTATATGGACTTATAGACCTATCGTCTTATCGTCCTGTTACCTTTTCAAATATTATACCTCAAATATAAATTTTTAATGTATAATAATTGTATGAATATAATTAATCGTTTAGAAGGAAAAGTTGTGGTTTCTGTTCAGGCAATGCCTGCGGAACCTTTGTATCAAGAAGATTGTATTAACGCAATGATGAAATCCGTTGTAAAAGGCGGTGCAGGTGCGTTGAGAGTTGCAGGAGCAAGGGATGTAAGAAATGCTAAAAAGTTGTTTGATATCCCCGTTATCGCTTTAACAAAGCCTAATGTAATTCCTGCAAATTACAAGGAAATTGTTTATATAACCCCGACAACAAAAGAGGTTATTGAACTTGTTGAGGCTGGCGCAGATGTAATCGCATTTGACGGAACTATGAGAGAACGCCCAAATGGTGCAAAATTAGAAGACTTGATTAAATATGTGAGAATTAATAACAGAGTTTCAATGGCTGATATTTCGACTTTGGAAGAAGGTTTGAATGCTGCAAAATTAGGCGCAAATATCTTGTCTACAACTTTATCAGGATATACTCAATTCTCTCAGAATAGAGGGGATGGACCTGATTTTGAACTTTTGGAACAGTTGGTTAAAAATACAAATTTGCCTGTTGTTTTGGAAGGTAGAATTTGGCAGCCGGAAGAAGTTACAAAAGCGTTTGAACTTGGTGCGCATTGTGTTGTAATCGGTTCTGCAATTACACGCCCTCAATTGATTACAAAAAGATTTGTACAAAGAGGTTAATTGAGCCAATCGGTCGAAAGTTTAGACGACCGGAAAGTCGGAAAGTTTTTAAGATAATAAGGAAAGGTTTTGATATGCGAAAAGCTTTAGGTATTGATGTAGGTGGTACAAAGATTTATAGTGCTATTATTAATGAAAAAGGAGAAATTCTTTCTGAAATAGAAAAACATCATACTCCAAAGACTTTCGCTGAAATTCAAGCTATTTTTAAAGAAATTATTGAAAAACACGACAAAGAAGTTGATGTTATTGCTTTTTCAACTTGTGGGGCTGTAAACAAAACTAATGACGGTATTTTAGGTTCTACTGGAAATATTGCCAAAGAATATCCTACAATGGATTTTAAATCATTAAGTAAAAAGCCGGTTTTTGTTGAAAATGACGCAAATTGTGCTGCGTGGGCAGAATATATTATCGGTTCATCTAAAAATATGCCATATTCTGTTATGATTACACTCGGAACCGGTGTTGGTGGCGGAATAATTATTGACGGTAAATTGTATAAAGGAAAAAGCGGTGCGGCAGGCGAAATGCACTTTAAAATGCGTACTGACAAACACAGAAAATGTACTTGCGGAAGTTGGGATTGCTTTGAAGCTTACGCATCAGGTACTGGTTTGAAAAAAACTGCCGAAGAAATTTCCGGTGATAAAGAAATTACAACTTATGATGTTATTGAACATATTGATAGACCGATAATGAAAAAGATTTTTGATGTATGGCAAAACGATATTTTGGAAGGCATAATCGGGTTAGCAAATCTTTTTGATCCGGATGTTGTTGTGTTATCAGGTTCTATGGCTGAATTTGTTGATATTGAATATCTTGAAAAAGAGGCAAATTCTCAAATTGTTACTCAACCGTTCAAAGTCGTAAAAGCTTCTGCCGGTAATTATTCCGGAATGATTGGAGCTGCATTATTGGCTATGGGGGTAAAATAGGTTGGGTAAGTCGAAAAAAAGAATTATCTATAAGGGTAAAAACCAACAGTTTACCAATCTTAGCCGACAAGACGCTATTGAAATGGCGGTTGATATGCTAAATTCATCTGTGAAGGAGGCATATTCTTTGATTACGTTATTTGGCTTGTCAGCAGAAGAAATGCTTGAGGCAGGCGCAAGTTATGAAGCGGTCAAAGGTGTGGAAAACTTGCTTTTATGATAAATAAAATTTGGTTTTGGTTAAAAAATTCCCGTATATTTTCACTTCCAATGACGGTTTTGTCATGGCTTGTGGTTTTTACTTATGCGATAAAACACGACGGAAATATCTTGAATGGTGTAATTGCTTTGGTTGGGATTGCGTGTGCGCATTTGGCAACAAATTTGTTTGATGATTATGTGGATTATAAATCACTGCCTGAAAATTCTCAAAAGTGTAAGTGTGCTTATATAAAAGAGGGAAAAGCTACGTTGCAGAACGTTTTGCAAGTTGTGATAACTTATTTGTCAATTGCGACGGTTTGTGGCTTTTTGCTTTTTTTGCGATGCGGTTTTCCGGTAATTGGATTAGCTATAATTGGTGGGATTATCGCATTAATTTATGCAAAACTCTCTCAAAGAGGTTTGAGTGAAATTGCGGTTGGAATTGCGTTTGGCCCGTTGTTATTTGAGGGAACTTATTTTGTTATGACAAAACATTTTTCGTTAAATGTTTTTGTGATGTCTTTAGCGGTTGTAATGTTTACGATTGGCTTGATGTATGTTCATACATTGTTGGATTATGAAGGCGATATGTGTGCGCATAAAAAAACTATTGCTTGTCGAATTGGAAATAAATCTCTTGCGCAGAAGGGAGTTTTTGTGGTTTATGGGTTGGGGTATTTGTTTACTATACTTTTGGCGATAATGACAAAAAAATATTGTTTGTTGATAACGTTTGTATTAATCCCGTTAGTTTTTAGAATGTATAATTCTTTGAAAACTTATACCTGTGGCGGAGAGGTGAACGAATTTTATTTTAGACTGTTGCAAGCAAGGAATTTGATGGTTTATTATTCTTTGTTAATTACATTATTCTTACTATTTTAATTTTTATAAAATTGTGTTATCCTTGATATATAAGAAGAAGGAGTACAAATGGATAGCACAAATCAGTCTTTAAAACCCATAACAACTAAAATAAATGATGCCGGAAATATCGAAATTGGCGGTTGTGATTTGGTTAAATTAGCCGAAGAATACGGCACTCCTTTGTATGTTCTTGATGAAGCTACAATTAGAAAGATTTGTAGAGATTATAAAGATGCTTTTAAAGGCTATCCGAAAGTCAATATGATGTATGCTTCAAAAGCTCTTTGCTCCAGTGCTTCTTCTGCATTGATTGCGAGTGAAGGTTTTGGGTTTGATGTTGTATCTGCAGGAGAAATTTTTACTGTATATAAATCCGGTGCCAATATGTCAAAAGTTTTGTTTAACGGTAATAACAAGTCTTATGACGAACTTTCTCTTGCTATTGAATTAGGTGTTGGCAGAATTTCTGTTGATAATTTCTTTGAATTGTCTTTGTTGAATGAAATTGCTAAATCTAATAAAAAAGTTGTTGATATTTTGTTGAGAATTACTCCGGGAATTGAGTGCCATACGCACGAATACATTCAAACCGGACACTTGGATTCAAAATTCGGGTTTGATTTAACTCAAATTGATGATGCGGTTGAATTGATTGTAAATGATTATAAAAACTTGAAGCTTCATGGGCTTCACGCTCATATTGGGTCTCAAATTTTTGAAACATCTATTTATGGTGACGAAATTGAAATTTTGGTAAAAGAAATCGCAAGATTAGATGAAAAATTTGGCTTAAAACTGGATGAAATCAATATCGGCGGAGGTTTAGGCGTAAAATATGTGGAAGCAGATTGCCCTCCTTCAACTTATGAAATCGCTGAAATTGTTATTAAAAGATTGTATGAATGTATTGAAAAATACAAAATTGATGCTCCGGCTCTATTTATTGAACCCGGAAGAAGTATAATTTCTACGTCTGGTGTGACTTTGTACACATTAGGCAGTTCAAAACAAGTACCGAAAGGTAAAACATATTTTGCAGTAGATGGCGGAATGGCAGATAACGCAAGACCTTCTATGTATCAGGCTGAATATGATGCGCAAATCGCAAACAAACCGGATTATGAACTTGCTCAAACAGTTACGATTGCCGGTAGATTTTGCGAATCAGGCGATATTTTGATAAAAAATATTAAGCTCCCTGAAATAGAAGAAGGCGATATCTTATGTGTCTACAACACAGGCGCTTACAACTATTCTATGGCTTCAAATTATAACAGAGTTCAAAAACCGGCTATGGTACTTGTAAATAATTCTCAATCTGATATTATAGTAAAGAGAGAGAGTTTGAAAGATTTGATTGCTCACGACATAATCCCTGACAGGTTGAAAAATGATTAACGATATTTTTACATACATACTCAAATATATTTCAACATTAGAAATGACTTTTAATTGGTCTGATTTTATTCAGATAGTCTTTTTGGCAGGTCTTTTGTTGTTTTTGTATAGAAAATTTATCAAAAACACATCTTCTGAAAAGTTTGTAAAAGGCTTGTTAATCTTGGTTTGCGCTTGGGCAGTGAGCGAAATTATGATGAGAGTTGATTTGAAAATCATCGGTATGTTTTTGAAATCTATCGTAACTCTTGTTTCATTGAGTTTAATCGTAATATTTCAACCTGAATTAAGACGCTTTTTGGGCTTTTTAGGTCAAGTTGATTTTGTAACAAAAATATTTAACCAAAATAACAAAGCAGAACAAAAGATCGATGTTGTAAAAGAATTGGTTGAAAGCGCAAAATATTTATCTAAATCACATACAGGCGCATTGATTGTGTTTCAGAGTGATTTGAGAAACACATACAGTGATGTCGGCACAAAATTGAATGCGGATTTGTCAACAGAGCTTTTGTTGACTATTTTCCACCCAAACACTCCGTTGCATGATGGTGCGGTTGTTATTAACGGTGATAAGATAATTTCTGCGGGGGTTTTGTTGCCGTTGACTGAAGATCCAAAACTTAGTTGGAAATATGGAACTCGTCATAGAGCAGCTATCGGGATGACTGAGGTTAGTGATGCGGCTTGCTTGGTTGTATCAGAAGAAACAGGTGATGTTTCAATTGCGGTTGACGGTTCTTTGAAAAAATATGAAGATTTGATTACCTTGAAAGCTGATTTGGAAAAAATTCTTGGTTATAAAGAAGAAGTCGAAGAAGACAAGAAAACGATTTTCAAGATAAATAATTTTATGACAATTAAAAGAACTGGTAAGGATGAGTAATGACAGAAAAAGTTGGCAAAAAAGAATTACTGTTATCAATTCTAAATAAGATGTTTTTTCTTACTTTAGGACCTTTTATTGCGGCTTTTGCGTTAGAAGTTTTTCTTGTTCCGAACAATATTATTGATGGCGGAATTGTAGGTATTTCAATTATTACAAGCTATTTGACGAAAATTAATTTAGGTTTGTTGATTTTCTTGATTAACATTCCGTTTTTCTTGCTTGCGTTCAACAAAATCGGTAAAAAGTTTGTAATTCAGACATTTTATGCAATTGGGATGTTGTCTTTGTTCTTGAACCTTTTTGGAATGTACAATCATCCGACAAGTCATGATTTGTTGTTGTCGACTGTGTTCGGCGGAATTATTCTTGGGACCGGAGTTGGACTTGTTTTGAAAAACGAAGGTTCACTTGACGGTACGGAAATTATGTCTTTGGTTTTGTCAAAGAAATTCGGGTTTTCGGTTGGCGAATGGATTATGACATTTAACGTATTTATTTATGGTGCATCAGGACTTGTTTTTGGTTGGAACAGAGCTATGTATGCGGTTTTGACATATTTTATTGCGTTTAGAGTTATTGATATTGTTTTAGAAGGTTTGAACTCTGCAAAATCAATTAGAGTAATCAGTGACAAGGCCTACGAAATCGGTGATGAATTGTTGGAAAAATTGGATTTGGGAGTTACTTATATAAACGGTGTCGGAGCTTATTCCGGCGCACAAAAGACTATTATTTATTGCGTTGTTTCAAGGTTAGAAATGGCAAAAATGAAAGAAGTTATAAAGAAAATCGACCCGTCAGCTTTTATCTCTGTGGTTGATGTTCACGAGGCTTATGGCGGAAGAACTAAAGGTAGTATTGACAAAATTTAACAAATAGACAATTTTGACAAAATATAGTATTATATAAAAATAATAATATTGACAAGAGGATAAAGAAATGGCAAAAAACATTGATACAGTACCAATAGAAGTAAGTATTTTAACCGCAGATCACGACATTAAAGGGATTGTGCATGTTTCAAAATATACAAACACAAACCGTGAACTTACTGATTTGTTGAACGACAGAGAACGCAGATTTTTGGCGGTAACAAATGCTGAAATTTATCCTAGAAATACAAATCAATCTCCTAGAAAATACAATTTCTTAGAAATCCACATGGATTATGTTTTGATGGTTCACCCGTCAACTCAGGCAGTTTTCCAAGAATCAGGCAGAACTCAGGAAGATATTTCAAGATTTAGAGATTTGAGATTAAAATTAAACCAAACGAAACCGTTTTAATAAAAAATAAGGAGGTAAAATGAAAGAATTAATGCTCATCGGGGGGGGGGCAATCGCTTAGCCTCTCATATCAATAGTTTTGGTGCTATTTTGATGCGATGCCTAGATGCAAAGATGCATAGAGGCGAAGTTGGTTACGAGAAAATATTCTCTCTCCTAGGGAGAGAGTGTGGATGTTTGAACGAAGTGAATTACAACCACGAGAGAGGGTTAAGTCAAGAATTGAAAAATAGACTGGATTGCCATGCTATCGCTTGCAATGACGTGAAATTTACACGTCACCCTGAACTTGGTGCTACGCACGTAGCCACCTCTGATAATGTTGGTGATATTTGTAATGATTATCTAAAAAGTTTTTCAGGGGCTATCAATGTTGATTTAGAACCCTCTCCCGAATTTCTAAGTTCGTCA